>ERZ773250.105-NODE-105-length-55848-cov-11.292098_pt1 | contig 55848 bp, 46 predicted proteins | sample MGYA00511258_ERZ773250 | MGnify/ENA primary metagenome ERZ773250 (study PRJEB29015, sample SAMEA2738164) | human oral metagenome | biome: human oral; feature: human-associated habitat; material: saliva | place: China | collected 2187 ... | reverse complement strand
TTGAAAGAATGCGAATTTCGATTTAACTTCGGCACTCCGTCTCAACAGCTTAAAACCCTGCGGTATTGGTGTGGAATTTAGGGCTAATCTACGTCAGCCCCAAAATAAAAGGGAAAATATGAGTATCAAAGAATGGCCCGAGGGGGAGCGGCCGCGCGAGAAGCTCTTGGCGCATGGTGCGGCGGCGTTGAGTGATGCGGAGTTGCTGGCAATTTTATTGCGTGTTGGAACGCGCGGTATGAGCGCGGTTGATTTGGCGCGTTATTTGTTGAGTGAGTTTGGCAGTTTGGGGAAGCTGATGAGTGCGGATGCCAAAACACTCGCTGCTTATAAGGGCATGGGTTTGGCAAGCTATACTCAATTTGCCGTGGTCAAAGAAATCGGGCGGCGGATTTTAGGTGAGGATTTGCAGGAGCAGATTATTTTGTCAAACCCGAAATCGGTTGCGGATTATCTGCGCCTGCATCTTGGGCATGAAAAAATCGAGGTCAGCGTTGCTTTGCTGCTCAATCGTCAAAATCAATTGATTGCGGTACGGGAATTGTCGCGCGGTACGGTGGCGGAAAATACGGTTTATATCCGTGAAATTGTCAAATTGGCATTGGATGAATATGCCGACAGTTTGATTTTGGCACACAATCATCCGGGCAGTTCGGCAAGGCCGTCTGAATCTGATGTGCAGTTTACAGAGCGTTTGAAACAGGCTTTAAGTTTGGTCGATATTACGCTGTTGGACCATTTTATCGTGACGGCAAAAGAAACCTGCTCTTTGCGCGAACAGGGCTATATGTAAGGATGAATGTTCAGACGGCCTCAGTAGGATTGGTTACCTTGCTGAGGCCGTCTGAAGGATTATTGCGTTACTTCGTCGGAGGATTCTTCTTTATAGACGATTTCTTCCGATTTTAGCTTTTCTTTGCTCTTTTCCTTCTCTTTTTCTTTATCCTTGTCTTTTTTACCGTCAGGAATGGCGGCGTCAATCACTGCCCCGGTTCCTTTAACAACCAATTTTCCGGCAGTCAGGACGGTTGTGGCGGCCAAATCGACAGCCGCGCCTACAACGCAGCCGTTAAGCGTCAGGCAAAGGGCAAGTGCCGGAATCAGGCGATTGGTGCATCTCAATGACTGCATCCGCAGTGTCCTTCGTGATGATGGCCGCATCCGAGTGCTTCTTGCCAAGCATCATCATCGCCGTCAAATTCTTCAACTTCGTCAAATTCGCCGTTTTCTACCATGCTTACCAGCTCTTCCAAGCTTTCTGCGCCTTCTACCCAAAAGCAGGGAATATCGGGCGGTGTGTCGGGGGCAAGTAGGGCGGCTTGTTGGTTGTGCCAAGCAATCCAGTAGCCGTTTTGCGTTTGTACAAATACGGCATCGGGATGGATGGTTTCGTTTTCGGTATTGACCAGCATTCTGGCGGCGATATCGGTTTGAAAAGGTAAGGTTTGCATGATGGTTTGAGAATGTGGGAAAAGAAAGTATTGTAACATGGCAAAAACAAACGCACCGTCTGAGTCAGGCAGTGCGTTTGTATCTCGGCAACTTGGGTGCGGTCAGTTTAGAGTGTCAGCCGCACCGGGAATGTCATTCCGTCAAGATTATTTGTCGTCGTTAGCCAAAACGAAGCGGTAAATAGTCGCGCCAACTGCTGCACCTGCAATAGGAGCCAACCAGAACAACCACAGTTGTTCAACAGCCCAGCCACCTTGGAACAAGGCAACACCGGTAGAACGTGCAGGGTTAACGGAAGTATTGGTTACAGGAATGCTGATTAAGTGAATCAGGGTCAGACCTAGGCCGATGGCGATAGGAGCAAAGCCGGCCGGAGCCAATTTGTCGGTAGAACCCATGATGATGATCAGGAAGAATGCGGTCAGGACGAATTCGATCAGCAAAGCGGCCATCATGTCGTAACCGTTAGGAGAGTGCTCGCCGAAACCGTTGCTGGCAAAGCCGGAAGCAACAGCATCAAAACCGGTTTTACCGGAAGCAATCAGATACAGAACGCCCGCAGCGGCAATCGCACCGATCACTTGGGATACGATGTAAGGCAACAGGTCTTTACCGTTGAAACGGCCGCCGATGAAAAGGCCGACGGAAACGGCAGGGTTGAAGTGGCCGCCGGAAATGTGGCCGTCAGCGTAAGCCATGGTCAGTACGGTCAAACCGAATGCTAAAGCGACACCGGTAAAGCCAATGCCAAGTTCTGGGTAAGCTGCTGCCAAAACCGCGCTGCCGCAGCCGCCGAATACCAGCCAGAAAGTGCCGAAAAATTCTGCAAAATATTTTTCATTTGTTTTTCCTTGTAAAGGGTGGGGTGTTGCCGAAGGCATGAATCATAATAAGATTGTTTCTAAGCGAAAAACGGATTTACCTGTTTTTTTCCGGTCTTGACAAAAGGCCGTCTGAAAAGGGCGACAAATGGATAGGGAGATATATCTTGCAGGTTGAGTTTTGTTTATTGAGGCTGGGTTTATTTGATAGCGAAGCAAATACCGTTAATGCAAAAGCATTTGGTTTTGTAGGTAATATTATTTACAGATTATTAATTTGATCAAAATCTCTGAACCCATTATCTGATTTAAAAAGGCCGTCTGAAAAGTTTTCAGACGGCCTTAATTTTAAACAAGGATAAATTAATCCAGATGGTCGCTGCTTTGCGCCAAGATGGTGCGGTTGCCGTTGTTTTCCGCCGGTGAAACAATGCCGTCGGCTTCCATTTGGTCAATCAAGCGGGCGGCGCGGTTGTAGCCGATGCGCAGTTGGCGTTGGATATTGGAAATGCTGGCCTTACGCGATTTTAAGACAACGGAAACGGCTTCGTCATACATGGGGTCAAGGTCGCTGTCGTTGCTACGGCTGGTGCCGGTAAAGTCCTCGGTCGAACCGCTGCTTAAAATATCGTCGATATAGTCAGGCGCACCGAATTGTTTCAGATATTCCACTACGCGGTGTACTTCGTTGTCGGAAGCAAACGCGCCGTGTACACGTTGCGGATAACCGGTGCCGGGTGGCAGGAACAACATATCGCCTTGGCCGAGCAGGTTTTCTGCGCCCATTTGGTCAAGAATCGTGCGGCTGTCGATTTTGCTGGATACTTGGAAGGCAATGCGTGTCGGAATATTGGCTTTAATCAGGCCGGTAATGACATCCACGCTTGGGCGTTGGGTGGCAAGAATTAAATGGATGCCGGCTGCACGCGCTTTTTGGGCAAGACGGGCAATCAGTTCTTCAATTTTCTTGCCTGCAGTCATCATCAGATCGGCAAACTCATCTACTACGACCACGATAAACGGCAGTTTCTCCAATGGCTCAGGGTTTTCAGGCGTGAGGCTGAACGGGCTGCCAATTTTTTCGCCACGTGCGGCGGCTTCGGCAATTTTTTGGTTGAAACCGGCAAGGTTGCGCACGCCCATAAAGCTCATCAGGCGGTAGCGTTTTTCCATTTCGTTGACGCACCAGTTCAGGGCATTTGCGGCCAGCTTCATATCAGTCACGACGGGGGCGAGCAGGTGCGGAATGCCTTCGTAAATGCTCAGCTCCAGCATTTTCGGATCAATCATAATCATGCGCACGTCTTCAGGCGTTGCTTTGAAGAGCATGGACAGAATCATGGCGTTCACGCCTACGGATTTACCCGAACCGGTCGTACCGGCAACCAGCAGATGCGGTGCTTTGGCCAAGTCTGTCACAACAGGCTGGCCGGTAATGTCTTGGCCGAGTGCGAGAGTCAGTTTGGATTTAGATTCGGTAAACGCAGGCGAATTGAAGATTTCGCTTAAGCGGATCATTTGGCGTTTCGGATTAGGCAATTCCAAACCCATGCAGGTTTTGCCGGGGATGGTTTCCACCACGCGGATAGAAGCCACACCAAGCGAGCGCGCCAAGTCTTTTTCGAGGTTCAAAACGGCACTGCCGCGCACGCCGACATCAGGCTCGATTTCGTAGCGCGTAATGACCGGGCCGGAATAGGAATCCATCACTTTGACTTTAACTTTGAACTCGGCCAGTTTTTCTTCGATGGTAATGCTGTTTTCCAACAACTGTTCTTCAGTTTGCGATGCGCTTGGGTCAAATTGCGGCGGCAGAAGCAGGGCGGTAGTCGGCAGGCGTGCATCGGTAAGTGTTGCCGAAGTTGGATGAACTACGCTTGGCGTACTCTCTTGAACGCTTGGTTCTACGGTTTGAACAGGCGTTTCAACGGCTGTCTGTGTATATTCGGACGGCCTTGAGATTGTTTCAACAGATTCAACGGGTTCAATAGCTTCAACCGCTTGAATAGCTTCTGCTTCCGGTTGTACAGTTGCTTCCGGCTCACTATCGAATTCCGTTTCTTCGACGGCAGATTCGCTGATTAAATAATCGTGGATACTGCGTTCAGGCTGATTGCTGACATGCGCATTGACTTGTGCATCAAAAATCGGCACTTGGATTTTATGTTTAAAAGCAGGCGGTTCGGGGATATCAATCGGCGCAATCGAGGTTTGGAAAACAGGCGGTTCAGGAATATCGGTTTTAGCCATAGGGACAACCGGTACGGCAGGCGGCTCGACTACGGTTGCGTTTGGCGCGGCAGGTCGGGAGATATAAGGGGATTTTTTAACAGGCGCAGCCGGTTTCGGACGGGACGGCGTTGCCGGTGCGGCAGGTCGTGGTGCAACAGCTTCCGTGGCAGCTTGTTTACGCGCCCATCTTTCGGCGGCCGCTTCGGTATAGCGAACTTGACGGCGCAAGCTGGCAGGACGGCTGATTTGTCCCAAGTTGGCCAAAATTTCGTCATTTTCGATGGTGCGCGGAGAGTAGCCGCGTAATGGGGCGACGGCCTCGGCCAGTTTGTGGCGGGCGGCGGTGCGGCGGGCAAGGTTGTTGTGAATATCTTCCGCTTGGATTTCAGAAGGGAATGCCTGCATGGAAGTATAGGGGAGGATGGCTTCTTTTTCGGCAGTTCTTAAGGCCGTCTGAACGGTTTCGATATGCGGCGCATTGGCTTCTGCCACGCGGACATTATTGGCACGCGCCAAGGCACGTTCGCGTGTGCGGCGCAAGATAGGGTCATTATAGTCGATGATTTCCATGCCGGTCATCGGCAGGGATGAAGCGCGCAATAATGGGGTTTCGACTTCGTCTTTGTAAATTGGCGCATTTTTTTCGGCCAAATGCTCGTTCCATTCTTCAACCGCTGCTTCATGCAGGGAACGTGTGGCTTCTTCTAATGTGATTTCTTCAAAATTGCTGTTTTGCACCAAAGACGGGCTGTATTCGGGCGTTTCCATCTGTGCAAACGGCGTTATTTTAGGAATACGTTCCGGTTTGGCAGATTTGCGGGTTTTAGGTGCAACTTTGATTTCTTCTTCGGTAGCTGTGATGTGTTCCAGCTCTTCGGTAAACGGTTCTACTGCGTGCTCTTCGTTTGTTTCGGCGCGTTTCATTTTATTGTGTTCGAGCACGGAAAGCAGGCGGATGCGGGCAATTTTATGGTTGTCGGCAGTGCGCTTGTTCATGCTGAACAAACGTTTCAGGCTGTCCAGTTGGTCGAAAAAACCGACCGGGCTGTCTTCTTCGTTTATTTCTTGTTCGTCGCCACTGAGTCGGGCCAATTCATGGCGCCACTTTTGCTCTTGTTTCTGGCGCCACCAGAACAAGCCGGCTATGACAGCCAGCAGAATTAAAGCCAATATTGTCCAAAGCATGCGTCCATCCCCTTAATTAAACGGCAAAGTCCGTTATTTTAACGCTTTTTTCGGGTAAACAAAACCAGCCGAAACAAGCTTTAACGGCAAAGGCAAACAGGATTGTCAAAGCTGTGGCTTGAGACGCGTATAATAGGCCGTCTGAACATTTTGCGGATGAGATGATGATTTTTCAAAACGGATGGTTTCCCGTTGGTGTCGTGATGGCGGCATGGCCTGTGTTGCTGGTGATTTTTGCTTTGTGTGCAAAGCAGGCATGGGTGTCAGTATCGCAGCATCGTTCCGCATTCTTGGTGGCTGCCGTGATGTTGCCGCTGGCTTGGAGTTTGAATGCTTCCCCGGAAAGCGGACAACTGGCCGGCATGAGCTATCATCTGCTTGCTTTAAACCTGACGGCTTTAATGCTGGGCACCTCTGCTACATTCTGCCTTGGCGTTTTACTGTTTTTTCCATATTTGTGGCTTTGGGGCGATTGGCATATGTTTCCCATCAACGCCTTGTCCGTATTGCTTCCGCCTTTGTTGGTGAACTTGGGTTTCCGCCATTGGGTATCGCGTTTGCCTGCCAATATCTTTATCTTTATTTTTCTGAATGGTTTTTGGGCTGCGGCGGTCGGAATGGTGTTTACCGGTGTGGTTTTGGTCGGTTTGTTGGACTGGGCGGATGTGTTTGATACGGCGGTATTGTGGAAAACTGCTTTTCCTGTTTTCTTCTTAATCGCTTGGGCAGAGGCATTTTTGAGCGGTATTTCAACAGCTATTTTTATCGCGCTCAAGCCGCAATGGATTTGTACTTTCGATGACGACAGGTATTTGAAATCCGCGCCTAAGATTTGGCAGTAAGACATGAAGGCATCCTTGCTTGGTTTTCAGACGGCCTAATGACCGGATTGTCTGTTTTTTGAATTGAATGTTTAACTTATTATGTTTGCTTATATTTTTCCCATTGTTTGCGGTGCCGCTATCGGGGCTGTATTGCGTTGGCTGTTTGGCTTGGTGCTGGTGTCTTCTGCGCCTTTTCCTATCGGTACATTGGCGGCAAACTGGCTGGGTGCGCTGCTGATCGGTGTATTGGCGGAACTCTTAACTGATCCGCAATGGCGTTTGCTTTGGATTACCGGCTTTCTCGGCAGCTTGACCACATTTTCAGGTTTTTCAGTGGAAATGGTGGGTTTGATGCAGGCGCAACGTTGGGGCGTAGCTTTGATGGCAACCTGTCTGCATGTTTTCGGTTCGTTTGGTTTGACGGCGCTGGGGATTAAATTGGCGCAGATTTGGAAGTAAGCAAAAACAACAGGGTGCAAAATTGCACCCTGTTGTTTTTTATAGGCATTTAATCAATGCCAATAGGCAAACAGACGGTTTCTTGACAATAGGTTTTGCCGGACTCGCTTAAGTGTGCCGGTTTGTAGGCGGCAAAGGTGTAGGTCAGGTCTGCGCGGAATGTGTCGGGATCGGCTTCGGCGGTATCGCAGTTAAGGCCGGTGGGAATATCGAGGGCGACTTTCAGGCCGTCTGAATGATTGAGTTGGCGGCAGAGGACGGCGATTTCGGTTGGAAGTGCGCCGCTGAAGCCTGTGCCGAATATGCCTTCGATAATGATGTCGTAACCTTTTTTCAGACGGCCTTCCAGTTCTTGGACGGATATCAATTCAATATGGTGCAAACCGTTGAGGCGTTCGCGATTGGTTTGAGCCAAGGGGGAGAGGTTTTCTCCGAGTGAAAACAGAATGTCGATGTGCCAACCTTGCGCCTGCATATATCTTGCCATGACTAGGCCGTCGCCGCCGTTTTTGTCTTTGCCGCAAACGATCAGGGCGCGTCCGGCTTGAGGATGACGCTGCATGAGGTCTAGGGCGGCAGAGCTGCCGGCGTTTTCCATCAGTTGGTCGAAGCTTGTGCCTTTATCGACGGCTGCTTGCTCGCGTTCGCGCATCTGGGCGGCGGTATAGACTTTCATGATCGGCTCTCTTTGCAGGAAGTTATTTGTCGGCGGTATTCATCAGGCGCAAGGCTTTCAGACGGCCTATTTCTTTTTGATATTCCACCAGTCCGATAAATGTGCCGTCTCGGCTGTACACACGGATGGGCTGTTCGGCAGAAATGTCTTCGGTAAACTGGGGGCGTTGGCCATGTTTGAGCATGGTAACGGCGTAGTCGTTCAGCTCGAGTTTGGGGAAATGTTGTACCAAGACATCGCAAGGCAACAATAGGGCATCGCGTTCGGCTTCGTCCAATTCTGCCAAAGCTTCGAGCGTGTGGCTTTGGGTAATGGTAAAGCCGGCAGTTTCGGTACGGCGCAGGGCGGTCAGGTGGGCGAATGTGCCGATGTGTTTGGCGATGTCTTCGCTGAGTGTGCGGATGTAAGTGCCCTTGCTGCAACGTACGTCTATCACAGCTTTGGGCGCATCAAATTCAGTAATATCAATGGAGTAAATCGTAATATCGCGTGCTTTGCGTTCAATAACGATGCCTTTGCGTGCGTATTCGTACAGTGGTTTGCCTTCGTGTTTGAGGGCGGAAAACATTGGCGGCACTTGGCGGATATCGCCCGTTAAGGCTTGGCAGGCCGTCTGAAATTCGGACAATGAAATATCGGCGCGTGCGGTGGCAACGATTTCACCTTCTGCATCGCCCGTACTGCTGGCTTCGCCCAGTTTCAGCGTGGCCGTATAGGCTTTGTCTGCATCAATCAGATATTGGGCAAACTTGGTCGCTTCGCCGAAACAAACAGGCAAAAGCCCTGTGGCCAAAGGATCGAGTACGCCGGTATGCCCGGCTTTTTCGGCACGGAATAAGCGTCGCGCTTTTTGCAGGGCTGTGTTGCTGGAAAGGCCTTCAGGTTTGTCGAGAAGAAGAACGCCGTTGACCGGGCGTTTGGTGGGTTTATTGGTCATATTAATTAGGGAATATTAATGTTCAGGCCGTCTGAAAGGGTTCAGACGGCCTGCGTGTTTTAATCAATCAGTCTTCAACCGGTTTTTCCGCCGCCACTTGGTCGATCAGGCTGGAAATGCTCATGCCGCGTTCGAGTGATTCGTCGTATTTGAAGTGCAGCTCGGGCGTTTTGAAGAGTTTGATGCGTTTGGCCAATTCACTGCGCAAATGGCCTTTGGCGTGTTCCAAAGCTTCTTCAGTAATGTCGCGTGTGCTGTCGTCGAGGACGGTGTAGAACACGGTGGCGTGGCTGTAATCGCGGGTGACTTCGACTTCGTTGATGGTGATGAAACCAGCGCGCGGATCTTTCAGGCCGGTGCGGACGAGTTCGGCAAGCTCGCGCATGATTTGTTCTTTGACACGGTCTTGGCGGGCGTAGCCGCGTTGGGGTTTTCTCATGGTTTTCCTTGATGTATGGCAGGCTGTCGTTTTCAGACGGCCTGCGGTTTGGATTTTGAAAAGCTGTCTATTATAACGGAGCGCGGTTTATTGTGCTTGAACCGAGAAAGGCATATCGATTTTTTGCCATTGCGCGCTTTCGTAGTCCAGCGCATCGGCGATGAGGGGGTGTTGTTCCAGCCATTGGGCGTTGATGCGCAAGATAAAGCTGTGGTTGTTTTCATCGACGCGAAGCTGGGTTTGCGGCGGCAAATCAAGCGGCAGGCGCGAACGGCAGAAGAGGGCGGCCAGGCGCAGGGACAACACGGCACACCACATGATTTCGTTGTTGCCGATAATGTCCGCCATTTTCTTGAGGTCGCCGCGATGGCCGATAACCAGTTGCGCCAAAATGGTTTGCTCTTTGCGTGAGAAGCCCGGCATATCGGCGTTTTCGAGAATGTAGGCGGAGTGTTTGTGATAACCGGTATGGGCAATATCCAAGCCGATTTCATGCAAACGACCTGCGCGGCTGAGGTATTGGTTCCACAGGGCAAGCTCTTGAACGGTTACGTTTTTGGCGTGGCACAGGCTGTTCATAAAGGCTTGCGCGGTATCGGCAACGCGTTTGGCTTGGTTGAGGCTGACGTGGTAGCGTTTTTGGAACTCTGCCGTTGTCTGTTCGCGCATATCGACATTGAGGCTGCGGCCGATTAAGTCGTAGAACACGCCGTCGCGGAGGGCGGCTTCGGTAACGGTCATTTTGGTCAGCGAGAGTTCTTCAAAAGCGGCCATCATCACGGCCAATCCACCCGCAAAAACTTCAATGCGTTCGGGTTTGAGGTTTTCAAATTTGGCTTTTTTAACCGAACCGGCTTCGATAATCCTATCGGCAAGATAACGCATGCCTTGGGCGGTAATGTCGGCTTCTTGTGGTAATTCGACCGCCAAAACGTCGCGTATGGATTTTGCCGAACCGGAGGTGCCGATGGCGAAATCCCAACCGGTACGCTTCATCATTTTGCTGATGCGCTGGATTTCGATACGCGCGGCGGAAACGGCGGCTTGGAAATCTTTGGCGGTCACTTTGTTTTGGAAGAAGCGCATGCTGTACGTTACGCAGCCCAAAGGCAGGCTTTCTGTGGTCAGCGGTTGCAAATCCGAGCCGATGACAAATTCGGTCGAGCCGCCGCCAATGTCGATAACCAGCATTTTATCGCCTTTGGGCGGCAGGGTATGTACTACGCCGGTGTAAATCAGACGCGCTTCTTCACGGCCGGCGATGACTTCGATAGGAAAACCCAGCGCCGCTTCGGCACGAGGCAGGAATTGGGCGATGTTTTTGGCGACGCGGAAAGTGTTGGTGGCCACCACGCGCACGTTTTCGGGTTGGAATCCGCGCAGGCGTTCGCCAAATTTCGCCAAACATTCCAAGGCTTGTTCTTGAGAGGCTTCGCTCAGGTTTTTTTGTTCGTCCAAGCCGGCGGCAAAGCGAACCATTTGTTTGAACGAGTCGATGACTTTCAGCTGGCCGTTGTTGTTTTCACAAATTTGCAAGCGGAAACTGTTGGAACCCAAGTCGACGGAGGCTAAAACGTTGGCGGGAGTGGTGGTCATAAAAAATACCGGTTGATTAGAAAAACCTAAATGTTACTTGAGGCGGTATTACTTGACAATAAAAGGTATACAGCTCTTTGATTCTGCTCATAGATGTATTTTATAATGCTGACTTTAAGCAAGTATATCAAAGGCCGTCTGAACTTTTCAGACGGCCTAAAAAGAGAAAACACATGAAATCGGAAAACCAAGATTCCTTATTTTTATCGCGCCGCCGCCTGTTGCAAGTCGGCGGAGCCATGCTTTTGACGCCTGCGACCGCATGGGCGGGGGCTCAACGTGAAGAAACGCTGGCCGATGATGTGGCTTCCGTGATGCGCAGTTCGATTAATAGCGCCAGCCCTGCGCGGCTGGTGTTTGCCGATTCGAGGGAAGGGGAACGTTGGTTGACAGCGATGTCTTCCCGATTGGCACGCTTTATTCCTGATGAGGGCGAGCGCCGCCGCCTGTTGGTTAATATCCAATACGAAAGCAGTCGTGCCGGACTCAACACTCAAGTGATTCTGGGTTTGATTGAAGTGGAAAGTGCGTTTCGCCAATATGCCATCAGCGGCGTGGGTGCGCGCGGTTTGATGCAGGTGATGCCGTTTTGGAAAAACTATATCGGCAATCCGTCGCACAACCTTTTCGATATCCGTACCAATCTGCGCTATGGTTGCACCATTCTTCGCCATTACAACAATATCGAAAAAGGCAATATTGTCCGCGCTTTGGCAAGGTTTAACGGCAGTTTGGGTAGTAACAAATATCCGAATGCCGTGTTAGGCGCGTGGCGAAATAGATGGCAGTGGGGTTGATTCGGGATAAATGGAATAGGGCAGATCTTGTGTGACATTGTTTTTTGTTGAAACCGTTTTATACCGATGAAGCAGGTTTGCGATAAATGGCTTGCGATTTGACCCCATGCAATTCCTTTGAATCCTGTATAATCAGAAAATCTGTTAATTCACACTTTCAGACGGCCTTTCGCAAACTTAAGGCCGTCTGAAACATTATTTATGGCAAGAGATAACCGCATTCAAATGTTTCCGCACGAGTGGCGTGCCAGTACCACACTTTCCGGCGTTTACGCACTGCGTATGTTGGGGATGTTTTTGGTGTTGCCTGTCTTGGCAATGTATGCCGCTTCATTGCCCGGCGCAGAAAACAATAAAGTACTGGTCGGTATGGCGATGGGTATTTACGGGCTGACACAGGCTTTGCTGCAGCTGCCTTTGGGTATGGCTTCCGACAAGTTCGGCCGTAAAAAAGTGATTTATGCCGGCTTGATTGTGTTTGCGGCAGGTAGTTTTTTGGCCGCAGTTGCCGACAGCCTGCAGATGTTGGTTACCGCGCGTGCCATTCAAGGCGCAGGTGCCGTCAGTGCGGCGGTAACGGCTTTGCTGGCTGATTTGACCCGTAACGAAGTGCGGACGCGTGCGATGGCGATGATCGGCCTGAGTATCGGCTTGACCTTTTCCGTCAGCCTAGTGCTGGCCCCGATGATTGCCAGCTTTATCGGCGTATCCGGCCTGTTTGCGCTAACCGGTATTCTGACTGTAATCAGTATCGGCGTGGTTGCCTGGATGACGCCTGATCCGGAAGTGTCAAAAATGCACGAAGACACGCAGGCGCAGCCTTCGCGTATAGGCGAGGTATTGAAAAACCGCCAACTGCTTAATCTCGACTTCGGTATTTTTGCCTTGCATGCGGCGCAAATGGCTTTATTTACCGCATTGCCGTTTGCCATGACGCAGTTGAGTTTGGAAAAAATCCATCACTGGCAAGTCTATCTGCCCTCAACCATTACCGGCCTGATTATTATGGTGCCGCTGATTATCGTCGGCGAAACGCGCAACAAACTCAAACAAGTGTTTATTCTTGGTATCGTCTGCATTGCCGCGGCGCAAATCGGTTTGCTGTTTGGAATGCACTCGGTATGGTTGATTACCGCTTATCTGATTGTTTACTTTATTGGTTTCAATGTATTGGAAGCCAGCCTGCCGTCTATGGTGTCTAAAATCGCTCCGTCCGATTTGAAAGGAACGGCGATGGGCGTGTATAACACCATGCAGTCGGTCGGCTTGTTTGTCGGCGGCGCAACCGGTGGTTTATTGTTCCAAAAATACGGTTTTGCAGGCGTATTTGCCTTTTGTAGCGTATTGATGTTGCTGTGGCTGGTATTGGCAGTCATTTCGCCTGCACCGAAACCCGTCAAAAACCTCAGCTATCAGCTTAACGCCGAATGGCAACAAAATCCGGATTTGCTCTACCAAAAATTGACCGAAATTGAAGGCGTTGAAAGCATTAGCTTTAGCGCAGACAAACAAACCATTTATATCAAGGCCTTGCAAAAAGGATTTGACCAAGAGGCCGCCGAAAAAATTATCACAGGAGTGTAAAATGTCATTGAATAAAGTTATCCTCATCGGCCGTCTCGGCCGCGACCCGGAAGTCCGCTATATGCCCAACGGCGAGGCCGTCTGTAACTTCAGCATTGCCACCAGCGAAACGTGGAACGACCGCAACGGCCAACGCGTAGAACGTACCGAATGGCACAACATCACCATGTACCGCAAACTCGCCGAAATCGCCGGTCAATACCTGCGTAAAGGCAGCCAAGTGTACCTGGAAGGCCGTATCCAAAGCCGCAAATACCAAGGCAAAGACGGCATCGAGCGCACCGCTTACGACATCATTGCCAATGAGATGAAAATGCTCGGCAGCCGTAACGACAACAGCGGCGGCGCACCATACGATGACGGCTACAACCAAGGCCAAGGCGGTCATTCAAGCCAAAGCAGCTACCAACAAGCACCACAACAGCAATACCAATCTGCTCCGGCTCAAGAGCCCCCAGCCGCCCCAGCCCGTCGTCCTGCCCCGGCACAACCGACCGCTCCGGTTGATGATATCGACGACGATATTCCGTTCTAATTATTGAGCAAATAAAAAGGCCGTCTGAAAAATATACTTTCAGACGGCCTTTAAAATGATTGAAAAGAAAATCCTACATTTGCACCGAGCCGCTGACGGTCAGGCTGATTTCTTCTGAACCTGGGGAGGCAGGTATGCCATCTTCTATTCCTGCAGCCATCTCTGCGACGGGGGCTGCCCGCAGCATTTTGGCGCGTGCAAAATCGCCGCCGACTTGGCGGTTGCCGATATGGCCCAAGTTGAGTTTAACGATTTTGTAGCTGGAGAAGCCGAGTGTTTGGGCGAGGTTTTGGGCGCGGTCTTTGAAGCGCAGGATGACGGCCTTGCTCAGTTGGTCGACGGTTTCTTCGCGTTTTTCTTTGGATACGGAAAATGAGGAGCTTTCCAAAACGGCGATATTGATGCTGTTGGTAATCAGGCGGTTGAGTGCTTCAAAGTCTTTGCTTTCTACTTTGAAGTAGGCGTGTTCTTCCCAGCCGGTTTGGGTGCGCTTGCCGTTGGTGTATTGATAGCGCGGGGATGAGTTGCGCTCCATTAGCTCGGCTTTAAATTTGCTGTTTTGGGAGATTTTGTTGAACTGGTTGAATTTCTTCATGAAGGCTTGGTTGACGGCTTGACGGTCTTTGCCTTCTGCGTTGACGTTGAAATGCGCGGTCATGGTATCCCGTGGCACTTCCATATTTGCGGATTCGGAAAATTCAACGATGTTGTAGTTGAGGCTTTCTGCTGCAACGGGCAGGGAGGCGGCTAGGAGTAGGGCGGTGAGGGCTGGGCGGCGCATTTTGCTTTTCCTTGTAATGCGGATTTTAAAAAAGTAATTTAGCATGAAAGATGGAAACGTTGGGCTTTGGCAAGCGTAAGGATTTGTATGGATTGAGGCCGTCTGAAAAGAAGTTATTTTGTATCCATCAAGCCGACTTCATGGGGATTGAGGCGGGCTTTTTCTTCTTGGCCTAAGCCGACCAATTTCCGCAAGCGGGTCATGTAGGCGTTGACATCAAGGCTCCGTCCGTAGCGTTGTGCTTCCCAGATGGTTTCTGCCAAGGCTTCCATCATATCGTGTTCGGCTTTGACCCAGTCGCCGTTGTAACGGGCGCAAAGTTGTTGGTGGATGGCACGGATGCCCGAGGGCTGATCAATGGCGCTTTGTTCTTGTAGGGAAAGGTGTAGCGACATGTGCAGGAATGGGTTGCTTTCGCCGTCTTCGGGCAACCATTCTTTATCTAAATATTGTTCGATGTCTTCGAGATAGTGTCCGTATTCGGGATGGGCTTCGATAATGCGCAAAGCTTTTTGTTGTAGGCCGTCCAATTGGAGCGGCGCGAGCCTGTGTTGCCAGACGTGGGCAAAGAATCGGCGGACATCGTGGGTGTTTACGTCATACATGATGGGTGTGATTTGATTTTGGGATATGTGATTATATAGCGATTGCGATAAAAAAGGCCGTCTGAAAAATATGTTTTCAGACGGCTTTTGTTTTGCAGGCTTTAGCGGCGGTCGATGATTCGGTAATACACTTCGCCGTCTTGGACATAGCCCAATTCGACGCGGGCAATTTCGGCGATAGCCTCTTGTCCGTGTGCCAAATCTTCAACTTCCGCATTGAGGAAATTGTTGCGCAAAGTGAGCGTTTGGTTTTTTTCCTCCTGACGGACGAGCTGCTCCTGCAATTCTTCCGTATGCCCGACGCTGCCTTTACCAAACCAAAGGCTGTACTGACAGCACAAAAATGCGAAGGTTAAAACAAAAGTCACCCACTTCATACAATCAATATCCTATATTCTGCTTATTTGCCCAGTTGGTAGAATGCGGCTTTGCCAGGGTAGTAAGCGGCTTCGGCCAATTCTTCTTCGATGCGCAACAATTGGTTGTATTTCGCCATGCGGTCAGAACGGGACAGGGAGCCGGTTTTGATTTGCATACAGTTGGTGGCAACTGCCAAGTCGGCAATGGTGCTGTCTTCGGTTTCGCCGGAACGGTGGCTCATTACGCTGGTGTAGCGGTTGCGTTTTGCCAAGTCAACGGCTTTCAGGGTTTCGCTCAAAGTACCGATTTGGTTTACTTTAACCAGCAACGCGTTTGCCACGCCTTTTTCGATGCCTTCAGCCAAGATTTTTGGATTGGTTACGAACAAGTCGTCGCCGACCAATTGAACTCGGCCGCCCAATTTTTCGGTCAACAGTTTCCAGCCTTCCCAGTCGTTTTCGTCCATGCCGTCTTCGATGGAAACGATTGGGAATTCGTTAACCAGGCCTTCCAAGTATTCGGCAAATTCTGCGCTGGTGTAAGAGCGGCCTTCGGCTTCCAGATGGTATTGGCCGTCTTTGTAGAACTCGCTGGATGCGCAGTCCAGGGCGAACAATACGTCTTCGCCTGCTTTGTAGCCTGCGGCTTCGGTTGCTTCGACGATCAGTTGCAGGGCTTCTTTGTGGCTGTTCAGGTTAGGTGCGAAACCGCCTTCGTCGCCCACGGTAGTTGGGAAGCCTTTGGCATCACACAGTTTTTTCAGTGCGTGGAAAATTTCGGCGCCGCAACGCAGGGCTTCGCGGAAAGATTTTGCGCCGACAGGCATGATCATGAATTCTTGGATGTTCAGGCTGTTGTTGGCATGTTCGCCGCCGTTGATAACGTTCATCATCGGAACAGGCAGAGCCATTGGGCCTGCGCCGCCCAAGTAGCGATATAGAGGCAGGCCTGCATCTTCAGCAGCTGCGCGTGCTACGGCCATAGAAACGGCCAAAGTAGCGTTGGCACCCAAGTTGCCTTTGTTTTCAGTACCGTCCAATTCGATCATGATTTGGTCGATATAAGATTGTTCGTTGGCATCGATACCGATGAGGGCTTGCGCGATTTGGTTGTTGACGTGGTCAACGGCTTTCAATACGCCTTTGCCCAAGTAACGGGATTTGTCGCCGTCACGCAGTTCCAAAGCTTCTTTTTGGCCGGTTGATGCGCCGCTAGGTACGGCTGCGCGTCCCATGACGCCGGATTCCAACAATACGTCACACTCTACGGTAGGGTTGCCGCGGGAGTCCAAAATTTCGCGTGCAAAAATATCAACGATTGCGCTCATGAATATCTCCAAATAGGATGGTAAAAGAAAAGTAGCTTTGTTACGTTTCAGACGGCCTTAAGGATGATTGCCAAAGTCTGATGAATGCAGACATTATACCGTCTTTGCCAAGTATGGTATCGGAGTCGGTATGAAACTGACTGTAAGTTTGTTTCACGTCAATATCGCTCAAACAAACATAAGCCGTATAGTGTAACATTTTTTACCCTTTTTAGGGTGAAAAGCTGATTAAATAAGGCATAAGGCCGTCTGAATAGCGGATTAGCCTTCGCCTAAAATCATCGAACCTACGCCGTCATCGGTCAGCACTTCCAAAAGCAGGGCGTTGGGAACGCGACCGTCTATGATATGCGTGGCTTTGACGCCGCTTTTGGCAGCTTCGACGGCAGAGGCAATTTTAGGCAGCATACCGCCGTACAGCGTGCCGTCTTCAATCAGTTCGTCAATGCGGCTTGGCGTCAGGGTAGTCAGTAATTTGCCTTCTTTATCCAGTACGCCGGGGATATTGGTCATCATCAGCAGTTTTTCGGCTTGAAGTTTTTCCGCCAGTTTGCCGGCAACCAAGTCGGCATTGATGTTGAACGCTTCGCCGTTTTGACCTACGCCGATGGGTGCGATGACCGGAATGCAGCCGCGTTCGACCAAGCCTTCCACCAAACGGGTATCGATGTCGGCTACTGTGCCGACTTGGCCGATGTCCACACCTTTTTGTTCGGGCGTGTCGATCAGGAGTTTTTCCGCTTTGATGAAGTGGTTGTCTCGGCCGGTAATGCCGACGGCGCGACCGCCGAAGGTGGTAATCATGGAAACGATTTCTTTATTGACGTGTCCGCCCAAAACCATTTCTACAATGTCCATGGTTTCGCTATCGGTCACGCGCATGCCTTGAACAAACTCTCCTTTTTTGCCGACTTTTTCCAACATTTCATTAATTTGCGGGCCGCCGCCGTGAACGATGACGGGATGCAGGCCGATCAGTTTGAGCAGGACGACATCGCGTGCGAAACCCTCTTTTAAGGCAGGTTCGGTCATGGCGTTGCCGCCGTATTTGATGACGATGATGGAGCCGGAAAAACGGCGGATATAAGGTAAAGATTCGGCAAGGACGCGCGCCTTGATGGCAGGGGAGACAGATTGTTGCTGAGTCATGGTTTCAACCTTGTTCATGATTTCGGCCTTTATCTTAATCCCAAAGGCCGTCTGAAACAATATTTCCAAGCGCTTGAAATCCTGTTAAATCAGTTAAATGGTTGAAACCAGCCTCATGCAAACGGTAAAATGACGGTTTGCTTCGGCCTCTTCGCCGATTACTAAGGATACCCATGATGAAAATCAGCACCCAATTCGATGCCGGTTCGGTCGTTGTCAAAGACTTGAGCAACCCTGCCGATATCCGCCTCGCCCTGCGTCCCGACAATGCTTCGGAGTTTGCCCAATGGTTTTACTTCCGTTTGCAGGGTGCGGCCTATCAAAACTGCGTGATGCATTTTGAAAATGCGGCGGACGCGGCGTATCCTTTGGGCTGGGAGGACTATCAGGCTTGCGCCTCTTACGACCGCCAAAATTGGTTCCGTGTGCCGACCAGCTACGAAAACGGCGTGTTGACCATCAACCATACGCCTTTGTCCAATAGCGTTTACTACGCTTATTTCGAGCCTTATTCCTACGAGCAGCATTTGAACCTTTTGGGCGATGCGCAGGGCAGCGGCTTGTGCCGTATCGACGATTTGGGCAGCACTGTTCAAGGCCGCGACATCAATCTTTTGACCATCGGCAACCAAGTCGAAAGCGACATGAAAGTCTGGATTATCGCCCGTCAACATCCGGGCGAAACCATGGCGGAATGGTTTGTCGAAGGTTTGCTGGGCCGCCTGCTTGATCCGCAAGATCCGACCGCGCGCATGCTGCTTGACCGCGCGACTTTCTACATTGTGCCGAATATGAATCCGGACGGTTCGGTTTTGGGTAATCTGCGCACCAATGCCGCCGGCGCCAACCTCAACCGCGAATGGGAAGCCCCGACTTTGGAGCGAAGCCCCGAAGTCTTTACCGTCCGCGAAAAAATGATGGAAACCGGCGTGGATTTGTTCTTGGATATTCACGGCGATGAAGGTCTGCCGTTTGTCTTTGTGGCCGGTACCGAAGGCGTGCCGAACTACAACGAGTGCATCGAAGCTTTGGAAGACCAATTCAAACTTGCGTTGCTCAATGCCAGCCCCGATTTCCAAGACGATTACGGCTATGACAAAGATGCGCCGGGTCAGGCAAACATGACTTTGGCGACCAACTGGGTCGGCAATCATTTCAACTGCCTTGCCTATACTTTGGAAATGCCGTTTAAAGACAATGCCAACCTGCCGGACGACGATTTCGGCTGGAACGGCCAACGTTCGCTGCGCTTGGGCGAGGCAATGTTGTCTGCTATTTTGAATGTGGTTGGCGATTTGCGTTAAACCATTCGACACCGCATACAGGCCGTCTGAAAGTTCAGGCTTTCAGACGGCCTTTGAGATAAGGAGCACACATCATGATAATACATCCCCAGTTTGATCCGGTGCTGATCAGCATCGGCCCGCTTACCATCCGCTGGTATGCCTTGAGCTATATTGTCGGCTTTATCCTGTTTACGATTTTGGGCCGCCGTCGTATCGCGCAGGGCAATTCTGTGTTTACTAAAGAAACACTCGACGATTTCCTGACTTGGGGTATCCTGGGCGTCATCTTGGGCGGCCGTATCGGCTACGTTTTGTTTTATAAATTTTCCGACTATCTTGCCAACCCTTTGGATATTTTCAAAGTTTGGGAAGGCGGCATGTCGTTTCACGGCGGCTTCTTGGGCGTGGTCGTTGCCATGTGGCTGTTTGGCCGCAAGCACAACATCAGTATCTTGAAATTGATGGATACCGTTGCGCCGCTCGTACCGCTGGGCTTGGCTTCCGGCCGTATCGGCAACTTTATCAACGGCGAACTTTGGGGTCGCGTGACCGAACTCAATGCTTTCTGGGCGATGGGTTTCCCGCAAGCGCGTTACGAAGATGCGGAAGCTGCGGCGCACAATCCTTTGTGGGCCGAATGGCTGCAACAATACGGTATGCTGCCGCGCCATCCGTCTCAGCTTTACCAATTTGCCCTTGAAGGCATTTGCCTGTTTGTCATTGTTTGGATTTTTTCTAAAAAACCGCGTCCGGCCGGTCAAACAGCAGCATTGTTCTTGGGCGGTTACGGTTTGTTCCGCTTTATTGCCGAATTTGCCCGCCAGCCTGACGACTATCTCGGTCTGTTGACCTTGGGCTTGTCCATGGGTCAATGGTTGAGCGTACCGATGATTGTATTGGGTGTGATTGGTTTTGTTTGGTTTGGCCGTAAAAACAGTGTTGCCAAAGCATAAATAAAACAATAAATAAAGGCCGTCTGAAAACCTTTTCAGACGGCCTTTTTATGGCTTCAAGCAAACGGATTTCGGGTTTAACCGAAAAAGCCCATTTTGACTTGAATGAGTTTTTCCAATTCAGGCAGAACGCGGCGGCGTGAAACGAAGAAGATAATGTGGTCGCCGTCTTGCAAGATGGTTTCGGTATGGTGTCCCATGATAACTTCGCCGGTTGCGCCGCGGACGATGGCGGCGATGTAGCAGTCGCTTGGCCATTTGATGCCGCTGATGCGGCGGCCGACGATGGCGGAAGTGTTTTTATCGCCGTGTACCACTACTTCAATGGCTTCGGCAGTACCGCGGCGCAAAGGATGGACGGCTACGATGTCGCCGCGGCGGATGTGGGCGAGAATAGAGCCGATGGTAATCAGATGGGGGGAAACAACGATATCGATTTTGTTGCCTTCGAGCAAATCGACGTAACTTGAGCGGTTGACAATGGTAATTACGCGTTTGGCACCAAGGTTTTTCGCCAACAGGCTGGACATGATGTTGTTTTCGTCATCATTGGTCAGCGCGCAGAAGACGTCGATTTCGTCGATGTATTCTTCGTCCAGCAGGGTTTCGTCGGTGGCGGAACCTTGCAGGACGAGGGTGTTGTCCAGATTCTCGGCCAGCCATTCGGCGCGCTGGGGTTTGTATTCGATGATTTTGATGTCGTATTTGGACTCGAGCTGCTTGGCGAGGCGGTAGCCGATGTTGCCGCCGCCGGCGATCATGATGCGGCGGGTACGCGCTTCTTTCGGACGCAATTCGCGCATGATGGCTTCAACGCTGTTGATGTCGGCGGCAAACAGGACTTCATCGCCTTCGATGATGACGGTTTGCGGCGTTGGGACGATCAGGCGGTTGTTGCGGTAGATGGCGCAGATTTGGCAGTCCACGCCTTCGAGTAGGTGCTGGTTGATGTCGGCAATTTCACGGCCGATCAGCAAACCGCCTTTGCGGGCTTGAACAATCACCATGCGCACTTTATCGTTGGCGAAACTGAGTACCTGCAATGAGCTGGTGTAGTTGAGCAGGCCGACGAGTTGTTCGGTAACCAGTTGTTCGGGGCTGATGGTTTCGGTAATGCCGAAGATGTTGAGGCTGCCTTCTTCGGGGTTGTCGCTGCCGGCAACCGGATATTCGAGGTATTCGCTTGAGCGCACGCGTGCGATGCGACTGGGGATATTGAACAGGTCGGCGGCGATTTTGGAGGCGACAATGTTGGTTTCGTCGCTGCGGGTCAGGGCAAGCAGGAGGTCGGAGTCCGCCGCACCTGCCTGTTCGAGGGTAAAGGGCGATGCGCCGTTGCCGACGATGGTTTGGACATCGAGGCGGCTGCTGATGCGGTTGAGTGCTTTTTCGTCGATGTCGATGATGGTAACGTCGTTGCTGGGAACGGAGGCGAGGTTTTGGGCGACGGTCGAGCCGACTTGGCCGCTGCCGAGAATAAGTATTTTCACGGTAATCGAGTGTGTTCGGTAAAAATGGAATTGTAACAAAAGGCCGTCTGAAATTGGAGTTTCAGACGGCCTGATTTTTCAATCGGCTAAAGAATTACCAATAGCCCAAGGCTTTCCACCACAAGATACCGACAGTGCAGAATATCAGGATTTCAAGCACACTCATGATGAAGCTGGCTTTCCACCATTCGGTCATGGTCACATAGTTGGAGCCGTAAATGACAGGAGCGGAACCAGTGGCGTAGTGGGTCAGTGACATCATGATGCCGGTAGCGGATGCCATAACCAGGGCGAACAGCATGGGCGGTGCACCCAAGGCTAAGCCTGCGCCGTAGAATGCGCCGAACATGGCGGTAACGTGTGCCGTGCCGCTGGCGAAAACGTAGTGGGCGTAGAGATAGGCAAGCATCAACAAGGCGCAACCGGCTTCCCAACCCAAGCCGAGATGGGAGATGCCACCCTGCATGGATTCGGACAGCCATGCAATCAGTCCCAGTTTGTTGAGGAAGTTCGCCATCATGACCAAGGCGGCAAACCAGACGATGGTGTCCCACGCGCCTTTTTCTTTCAGCGCGTCGTCCCAAGTCAGTACGCCGGTGAGCAGACACAAGGAGAGGCCGAGGAAGGTGGTGGCGGTGGCATCGACTTTCACGCCGAACAGCATTTCGGGAACGCCTGCCCACAAAAGCAGCAGAATCACGAAAATGCCGAGCATGATTTTTTCGTCACGCTTCATCGCGCCCATTTCTTTCAGTTTTTCTTTGGCAAGGGCGGTCGCGTTAGGCGTTTGTTTGATTTCGGGCGGATACAGGAAATACAGCACCAGCGGCATCAGGAACATGGCGACCAGACCGGGGACGACCATGGCGGCGAACCATGTGCCCCAAGAGAGGTGGATTTGCGAATCGGTGGCTTTGGCGACCAATTCGACGACCAGTGGGTTGGGTGCGGTCGCAGTAACGAAGATGCAGCAGGTGATGATGTTGGCGTGGTAGTTGACCAGCGCGAGGTATTTACCGATTTTGCCTTCCGTGCCTTTTTCGGGGTCGGAATCGAAACTCAGGGCGATGGAGCGCATAATCGGATGCACGATGGCACCGCCGCGCGCGGTGTTGCTCGGCGTTACCGGACCGATGACCAAATCGGCCAAAGCCAGGCTGTAACCTACGCCCAGCGTGCGTTTGCCGAAAAGGGAAATCAGAAGGTAGCCGATACGCATCCCCAAGCCGGTTTTCAACAAACCGCGCGAGATGATGATGGCAATACCGATCATCCAGATTAACGAGTTGTTGAGGCTGCTCAGAGCGTCTTTGGTTGCGTCGGCGGCTTTTTCGTTGGTCACGCCGGTCAGCGCGACCAAGGTAATGCCCAAAATCGCCATTGCGCCGATGGGCATGGCTTTGCCGATGATGCCGGCGATGATGCCGACGAACAACGCCAAAAGGTGCCATGCGTCGGGCGATACGCCCTGCGGCACGGGTATGACGAACCAGATAATCAGCGTCAGCACGAGCGCAACCGCAGCAGGAATTGGCTTGAAGCCCATGTTGAGTCTCCTAGTTTGAGGTATCAGGGAAATCGGATTTCAGACGACGTGTGCCTGATTTTGGCGGGGAGAGGTCGTCTGAAACGTATTTGGGTGTGGTTATTTTTATGTTTTTCTTTTGGGGTGTTTGGGTAATGCGTATTTTTGTGTTGCCATCTTTTTCAGACGACGTTTTCTTGAGCTTTTACGTTTTGCCCTCTCCCTAACCCTCTCCCACGGGGAGAGGGGATAATGGCGCTGAAATCAACTATTATCGGATTTCCTGTAATCTGTCCCCTCTCCCCGTGGGAGAGGGTTAGGGAGAGGGTAAAACCTCAAGATACACCGTATCGTTTTTTCTGCTGGCGAAGCATCTAGTAAGTAGTTTGGGAAAGTTCGGTTGTGAAACCTAACAAATACTACAGGTATTTTTCAGACGACCTCCTATATAGAAAAGGCCGTCTGAAAACAACGCTGTTTTACTCCTGTTCTTGCGGCAGGCCGTATTCTTCGGGGAAGGTGCGCAGCGAGCTTTGCAACACGGTAACCGCGCCATCGATCAAACCGCAACGGCCGCTTCGTGGCAGCAGTTGGCACAGGCTTTGCAAGGCGCGCAGGTCGTCGGAAGTACCGATGCCGGTGTCCACACGGTTGAGCAGGCGGGAAAGCTGGAATGTACCGCCTTTACAAGGCGGACATTGACCGCATGAGTTGGAGGCAAAAAATTCCACATATTCGGCCACTTTACGCACCACGCTGGTGCCTTCGGAAATCACAATCATCGCGCCCGTGCCGAGGCTGGATTTGCGTTCGCGTACGGATACGAAGTCCAAAGGCACGTCCAAATCTTTGACGGTCAGGAGTGTGTTCGACGGGCCGCCGGTGAAGACGGCTTTAAACGTACGCCCTTCAAGCATACCGCCGCCGTGGTCGAAAATCAGCGATTGCAAGGTCGTGCCCATCGGCAGTTCGTACAGACCCGGATTCAATACGTCGCCGGAGAGCGAGTAGAGTTTCGTGCCTGCGGCATCGCCCAGGCCCAGCGATTTGTACCATTCCGCGCCTTTGGCAAGGATTTGCGGAATGTTGGCGAAAGTTTCGGTGTTGTTGATTAAGGTCGGTTCGCCTGCTACGCCGCTTTCGGCAGGGAACGGCGGCTTGCGGCGCGGAAACGGGAAACCGCCTTCCAACCATGAAATCACGGCGGTTTCTTCGCCGCCGATGTAGCGGCCTGAAGTTTCGACCAATTTCAGGTCTAAAGGTTTGCCCAGATAGTTTTCGATGCGGATGAACAAATCGCTTTTTTTCCACTGCTCAATGGCGGGTACGATGGAGGCGACGGATTCGGTCTGGTGCGGGTTGACATACATAATCGTTTTGTTGGCGCGGCAGGCGACGGCGGCAATCAGTACGCCCTCGATGACTTGGTGCGGCGTTTTCGCCAGCAACACGCGGTCTTTGAACGTACCCGGTTCGTCTTCGTTGGCATTGCAGACGACGTATTTGTCGCCGTGTTTGCTTTAGGCGGCGACAGCCACCTCCCATTTGCGCCAGGTCGGGAAACCTGCGCCGCCCATGCCGCAGAGGTTGGCATCTTGCAGCTTGGAAACGATGCTTTGAGGATCGGCAAGCGCCGCCAACAGGCCTTCGCCGCCGCCGACTTTGCGCCACGCGGCCAAATCCGCGCCGACTTGGCGGGACGGGTGCAGTAAGTTTTGATTGGCTTGGTTCATGATTGTTGCTCCTGCAAACCGGCGTGTTCGCGCAAATCGAATTTGCCGTAGTCGGGATATAAAACGGGGGTTTTGATGTCGCTGGTCAGACCGGCGCGGGTCATTTCGCGTTGCAGGTCGTGGACGTGTCCGACACCGCCGCGTACTTTTTTCAGCGGCAGGCCGCAATTGGCGGCGGCTTTACCGGCACGGCGGCCGAAGCTGATGATGTCCAAAAGCGCATTACCCATCAGGCGGTTGCGGCCGTGAATACCGCCGGTTACTTCGCCGGCGCAATAGAGGCCTTCGACGCAGGTTGCTCCGTCGCCGTTGATTTCGACGCCGCCGTTTTGGTAGTGCAGGGTCGGATGAATCATCACAGGTTCAACAGCAGGGTCGAGGCCGCATTTGTGGGCAACGTGGCCGAGTGTTACCAAACGGTTCAATACGTCAGGGTCGTTAGCAATCAGGCGCGGGGTGTCGAGGAATACGCCGACTTGACCATCACGTACTACGCCGCGGCCTTCGCGGCACTCGCGCAAAATGGCGGCGGCAACGACGTCGCGCGGCTGCAATTCGTCAACGAAACGTTCGCCCAAGCCGTTGACCAGTTTGGTGCCTGCGGAACGCACGGCTTCGGAAATCAGTGCGCCTGCCAAGTGCGGCGGATGGGCGACGCCGGTCGGATGGTATTGGAAGGAATCGATGTCGCGCAGTTTCGCGCCGATGCGGTATGCCATCACCAGACCGTCGGCGGTTGCACCGTAGTGGTTGGAAGTGGCGAAACCCTGCAAATGCAGCCGTCCGCTGCCGCCGGTTGCCAAGACCACGGCTTTGGCGTGAACCAATACCAAAGAGCGTTTTTCCAAATCGTACAAAATCGCACCGACGCAGCGGCCGTGTTCGTCCGACAATAATTCGATGGCGGGGTGGCGGTTGAGCTGGGTAATGTTTTCGTCAAGTTCGACCGCCTCACTCAGTACGCGCATCATTTCGAGGCCGGTAAAGTCACGGTAGCTCAGGATGCGCGGCACGGTCGTACCGCCCGCACGTTTGCGGCTCAACATGCCGTTGCTGTCCGCGCCTTTGGCAAGGTCGAAAGTCATGCCCAAACCGATTAGCCAGCGGATGGCGGACGGCGCGTCAGTAACCATTTGCGCCACCAATTCTTTCTTGCCTGCGTTGAGGCCGCCTTTGATGGTGTCGTCAAAGTGCTGCTGTAAGCTGTCTTCCGCGCCGACCGCCGCCTGAATGCCGCCTTCTGCCATTACGGTATTGCTGTCGCCGATACGTAGCTTGTTCGCCATAATTACGCGCGCGCCTGCTTCGGTCGCAGACAACGCCGCCGCCGCGCCCGCACCGCCGCCGCCGATAACCAATACGTCGGTGTTCAAGTGTTCCGCGCCCGACAAATCATAGTCGTCAATCAGGGGATGACTAATCAGCAGTTTCGCCAAATCGGGATGGCAGTAATCGCCCGTATTCGGTCCGATGGGCAGTTTGACGCACGCATTTGCCTGATAGTCGGGGTGGAACTGACTCAACAATTCGTTTTTTTCCGGCAGGTCGCCGCGCAGTTCCAATGAGGAAGCGCGCAGGTTGGCAAGGGCGGTTTCGTAGTCTATGCCTTGAATTTTTTTCGCCATCACATTGCCTCCTCTTCAAATTCGACTTTCATTTTGCCACTGTCGATTTCTTGCAGGTGGCGCATCAAATCCACCGGACGCAGCGTGCGCGCCGCTTTCATACGGCGGGCGAACAAGCCCAAGTGGTTCGGACGGATGTGTTCGGGGCAGGAAAGGGTGCAGAGGTTGCACATCACGCATTGGTCGAAGGTCAGTGCAGCCGCACCGAAATCGCCCGATACCACTTGCGCCACGCCGTTTTCCACTTCCAAACCTTTGGGGCAGGCGCGGTTGCAGCCGCCGCAATGACGGCAGTGTTGCGCTTCGGGGAAGGCTTTGGTGGTGTCGTCCAGCCAGTTCCAGCCGTCGCCGACCTCGCTCACGTCGTAATATTGGATATGCTCGGGAATGAAGTAGTCCAAGAAGCTGACCTGCATCCCTTCTTCGACTTTGGTTTCACACGCCAACGCAGTCGTTACCTCACGCTCGCCTTCCTTGCGTATCATGCAGCGGCACGAACCGCACACGCCTTGCCCCATACAACCGACGTTGGCAGTAATCGCGCTGCCGGCATGGGCATAGGTCTGAATGATTGACGAGTCGGCGGAAGCTTTGACTTCATGGCCGTCTATGGTCAGGGTTAACAAATTTTCACTCATGGTTTGTTCCTGTGAAATTGGAAGTTGGAATAGTGGATAATTTAATTAATTGTATTTTTATTACATTTATTGCGTGTGAGGAAATATCCAAGTTATTTACTTAGAAATTCTTTTAAAATCAATATTTATCTGTATGAGTCGAAGTGTATTAGAATTTAGTGGTTTTAATGATAGGGATAACCTAAGGTTTTATAGAGGAATGATTGTAAACAAAATATGCCTATTATTTAGACAAATTTATTTCAATTATTTGATTTTAAAAGTAAAATAAAATTACTTTTTTAGTATAAATTTTAAAATATTCGTCTATTTGCTAGTAAAAATCATTGTTATATATTAGATAATTTTGCATAGATTGTTGTATATATTGAATAATATTTTGTTGCGTAAGCAAGTGAAAAGACTATTATAAAATTTCATAAAATCAAACAAGTTTGATATCAGTCAAGAAGATTGAGGGAGAAAATGACACGGATTTTACAATTGTGTATTGTATTGGAAAATAAGAAAGGCTGTCTGAAATTTTGGTAGTTTCCTTTTAAATACAAGCTACTAAATTTCTTTCTCAGATACTTAAGGCAAATATTTTCAGACGGCCTTGCAATAAGATTATCATTTAAAAACAATGTAATTTTACTTCTATTTAAGTGAATGGCTAGTGGATATAAATTATCAATAACCAAGTAATTTAATGCGATATTAAATTTCATTTAAATCAATAAGGTATGAAAATGATATTGTCTGGGTCATTCATTTGAAAGCACTATTACACTATTGAAGGCCGTCTGAAAAATCGGTCTCTTAAAAAATAAACAAACCCTTCCTACCATGACTCCCGAAAAGGAACACAATCATGACCGTCATCAAGCAAGAAGACTTTATCCAAAGTATTTTTGACGCTTTCCAATTCATCAGCTACTACCATCCTAAAGACTACATTCAGGCTTTGTACAAGGCTTATCAAAAAGAAGAAAACCCTGCCGCCAAAGATGCGATGGCGCAGATTTTGGTCAATAGCCGTATGTGTGCCGAGGGCCATCGTCCGATTTGTCAGGATACCGGTATTGCGACCGTATTCTTGAAAGTGGGCATGGATGTACAGTGGGATGCCGAGATGAGTGTACAGGAAATGGTTAACGAAGGCGTACGCCGTGCATATACCTATCCTGACAACAAACTGCGCGCCTCCGTATTGGCCGACCCGGCTGGCAAACGTCAAAATACCAAAGACAACACGCCTGCCGTTGTACATATGGAAATCGTGAAAGGCGACAAAGTCGAAGTCACTTGCGCAGCTAAAGGCGGCGGTTCTGAAAACAAAACCAAAGTTGCCATGCTCAACCCTTCAGACAATATCGTTGATTGGGTATTGAAAACCGTTCCTCAAATGGGTGCCGGCTGGTGTCCTCCGGGCATCTTGGGTATCGGTATCGGCGGTACGCCTGAAAAAGCAGTGTTGATGGCAAAAGAAAGTCTGATGAGCCATATCGATATTCAGGAGCTCAAAGAAAAAGCCGATTCCGGTGCAGAATTGTCTACTACCGAAGCCCTGCGCTTGGAACTCTACAAAAAAGTAAATGCCTTGGGCATCGGCGCACAAGGTTTGGGCGGTTTGAGCACCGTGCTGGATGTCAAAATCCTTGACTATCCAACCCACGCGGCTTCTAAACCGATTGCCATGATTCCAAACTGTGCGGCTACTCGCCACATCGAATTTGAATTGGACGGCTCAGGCCCGGCCAAATTGGAAGCCCCGTCTTTGGAAGACTGGCCGGATCTGACTTACAGCCCTGACAACGGCAAACGAGTCGATGTCAACAACCTGACCAAAGAAGAAGTGGCCACATGGAAAACCGGCGACGTATTGTTGCTAAACGGTAAAATCCTGACCGGCCGCGATGCCGCGCACAAACGTTTGGTTGATATGCTCAATAAAGGCGAAGAATTGCCGGTAGATTTCACCAACAAACTGATTTACTACGTCGGCCCGGTTGATCCAGTCCGTGACGAAGTTGTTGGCCCGGCCGGTCCGACTACTTCCACTCGTATGGATAAATTTACCCGCCAAATGCTGGAACAAACCGGCCTCCTGGGTATGATCGGTAAATCCGAACGCGGCGCAGCGACTTGTCAAGCCATTGCCGATAACAAAGCTGTTTACCTGATGGCTGTCGGCGGCGCGGCATATTTGGTTGCCAAAGCCATTAAAGCATCTAAAGTCTTGGCGTTCCCAGAATTAGGTATGGAAGCGATTTACGAATTTGAAGTCAAAGACATGCCTGTGACTGTTGCGGTGGATAGCAACGGCGAATCGGTTCACGCCATTGCGCCAAAACAATGGCAGGCAAAAATCGGTATTATTCCGGTCGAAGCTTGATATTTGACTGAATAATCAAAGGCCGTCTGAACGATTTCAGACGGCCTTTTTTTGTTTACAAATAATTCAAATGTTTTCAAACGAGTAAATTTCCCTTTTTAAAAAGCACTTGTCAAAATCAGCGTTTGAAACTAAAATTCACGGCTTATCGAGTCGGAGTGTGGCGCAGTCTGGTAGCGCACTTGCATGGGGTGCAAGGGGTCGAAGGTTCGAATCCTTTCACTCCGACCAAAGAATTGGAAAGAGCCGTTTTAAAAACGGCTCTTTTTTCGTTTGGATGATTTATCTGAATAATGTATCCGAATGGATTTTAAAACTTAATACCAATGCCGTCTGAAACAAAACCTGCTTTCTCAAAGCAGGTTTTGTTGTTTATTATAAAGCAGGGCTATTTGGTACTATCTTTCAGCGTGTCTTTATAGGTATAAAGATAAGATGCGCCGACAAAGGATGCGCCACCGACGACATTGCCCAAGAATACGGGAATCATATTGAAGAAAAATTGTCCCCATGTGATGTTTGCGCCTGCCAAAATACCTGCGGGGATAACGAACATATTGGCGACAAGGTGTTGGAAGCCGTTTAATACGAAAATCATGACGGGGAACCAAATAGCCAGCATTCGTCCGGTTGTGTTTTTAGCAGCAAAGTGCAGCCACGCGCTCATGCAGACCATCCAGTTACATGCGACCGCCGATACAAAAGCGCGACCGAAATCCATATGGACTTTTGCTTCCGCGACGACAATGGTTTTTTCTGCTACGCTGCCTTCAATCATGCCGACATAGTATCCGAGGAAAAACGCCATCGCCAGCGTACCCACCAAATTGCCCATGCAGACGATAACCTAGTTGCGCAGCAGCATTTTGGAGGAAATCCGTCCGGCCAATCTGCCTAAAGACATGATCATCATGTTACTGGTTACCAGCTCGCCGCCGCCAAGTAGGATACAAATCAAGGCGATAGGGAACACGGCTGCGTCGAGTAAAGTGGCAAAACCACTCCATTCATGAGGTATGCCGCTGACTACTTTTAAATAGGCAAGATATCCAAAGCCGATGTATCCGCCGGCTAAAACGCTCAAGATTGCCAGTGTGGGAATGCTGGATTGTGCTTTGGCGCAGCTTTTGTCGAGAACAACCTGTAAAATTTCCTGTGGGTATAAATCGCGCGAAGCCATGATGTTCCTTAAAGTGGGTTGAGGAGGGAATGCCGTTTCAAAAGTGGCGCAAACTGTCGCGGTAGGGCAGTGTTATAAGGAGCCGGTGTACGGTCTTTGTTTTATCAATCAGCCTGAATTAAATCTAAAAAACAGATACGTCGCCCTGCTTTAGCTCAAAAGAAATATTATTACATTTTGCTTCTGTATTAAAAAAGGCTGTCTGAACGTTGAGGTTTCAGACGGCCTTGTTTTGAATTTTTAAACTTACAAATGTGCCAGCTTTGCATTGCCTTCGCGAGGAATAGGGCGCGGATTGCCTTGTGCATCGATGGCGACGTAAGTGAACACGGCTTCGGTGACCAGTTGGCGGTTTTCCGTTACCATATCGTTCATCAAAGTCTTCACCCATACTTCGATTTTTAGTTGCAAAGAAGTATTGCCTACGCGGACGCAATGACCGTAGCAACATACAACGTTGCCGACCTTTACCGGTCTGATGAAATTCATTTCTTGAACGGCCACGGTTACAATTCGTCCCTGTGCGATTTCTGCCGCCAAAATACCGCCGCCCAGATCCATTTGCGACATAATCCAGCCGCCGAAGATGTCCTGATTAGGATTGGTATCGCGTGGCATGGCTACTGTACGCAATAAAAGTTGTCCTTCGGGTGCAGCATGGGTTTGTTTGTTGTCAGCCATAAAAAATCCTGTCAAAAAGTGGTATTTTACGCCATTTGTGGCGTTAAACCTATGTAGGCCGTCTGAAAAATCAGCAGGTAAAGTGTTACAATTAAATATATTCATCAGACAAAGGAGAAAGCTCATGCATCCGATTCAAGAACCACGAAATAGCGGCCTTTTACGCGTATCCGACATTCACGAAATCTACTGGGAGGAATCAGGCAATCCGGATGGCCACCCCGTGATTTTCCTGCATGGCGGCCCCGGAGCAGGCGCATCACCGGCCTGCCGAGGCTTTTTCAATCCAGAACATTTCCGCATCGTCATCATCGACCAACGCGGCTGCGGACGCTCCAAACCGTATGCCTGTATCGAAGACAACACCACATGGGATTTGGTTGCCGATATTGAAAAAGTACGCGAAATGTTCGGCATTCAAAAATGGTTGGTTTTCGGCGGCTCATGGGGTAGCACCTTGTCGCTGACTTATGCCGAAACCCATCCCGATCACGTCAGCGGCTTAGTTTTGCGCGGTATTTTCCTGTGCAGGCCGTCTGAAATGGCATGGCTGAACGAAGCAGGCGGCGTCAGCCAAATTTATCCGGCTCAATGGCAAAAATTCATTGCCCCCGTGGCCGAAAACAAACGCCAAGCCCTAATTAAAGCCTACCATGAAATGCTGTTCAGCGAAGATGAAGCCACACGCCTCAAAGCGGCCAAATCATGGGCAGACTGGGAAAGCTATCTTATTCAGTTTGAACCTAAAGACGTAGATGAAGACCCGCAAGCCTCCCTTGCCATCGCAAGAATGGAAAATCATTACTTCGTGAACGAAGGCTGGTTACAGGGCGATAAAGCCATTTTGGCAAACATCGATAAAATCCGCCATATCCCAACCATCATCGTTCAAGGCCGCTACGACCTATGCACTCCGATGCAAAGCGCGTGGGAACTCTCGCAAGCCTTCCCTGAAGCGGAATTGAGAATCGTCCAAGCAGGCCACTCTTCTTTTGATCCTTCGCTTTCCGAGGCTTTGGTGAAAGCAGTGGAGGATATTAGAAGCAAGTTATAAAGGTTAATAAATGATAATGCCGTCTGAAAAAGTTTCAGACGGCATTTTTTCTATTTACATATTAAATTTAATATCATATTATCATTGCATGATATCAGTTTGAATTTTTTAGAATTTCAATATGAAACCTCTAATTTACTACGCCCATTCCACCCAAGACAAACTCGGCAATCTCTTGCCTTACGAACATTGGCAAACCTTACAAAGCCATTCGGTCAATGTTGGTGAAATGGCGGCGGAGTTTGCTCGGGTATTTGGTGCGCAGGAAATTGCCTGTCAAACGGGGCAACTCCATGACGCGGGGAAATATTCGGAACCCTTTAATCACCGATTGCATGGTGGCCCATCAGTCGATCATGCTACTGCCGGAGCAAAGATTGCGGTAGAACGCTGGGGAAATGTGATCGGCAAGCTGATGGCGTTTTGCATTGCAGGGCATCATGCAGGGCTAGCCAACGGGAGTGGTGAAGGTGATAACCGCCGCACGTTAAAGCAGCGTTTGGCGTTACAATTCGGCGCAGATATTCCTGCCCTCGATAATCTGTGGCAACAAGAAATCAAGCTCCCTCAAAACCTGTCCGCACCATCACTCAAGGCCGACGCACATCATCCTTTTTTCTCCTACGCCTTCTTCACACGAATGCTCTATTCCTGCTTGGTGGATGCCGATTATCTCGACACCGAAGCCTTTTATCTAAAGCTAGAAAACAAAGCCGTCGAGCGCGGCAGCTCCCCCGATTTAAATGCCCTACAACACAATTTCAATCAATTTATCAACGATTTCAGACAACGTATCGCCCAAGCTACAGCGCAAACCGAAGCCGAAAAACGCAATGCCGCTTTAAACCGCCTGCGCAGCGAAATTCTTGATCATGCCGTAGAACAAGCGGCACAAGCGCAAGGGCTGTTCACGCTCACCGTGCCGACCGGAGGCGGCAAAACTTTCACTTCCATGGCATTTGCGCTGGAACACGCCAAACGGCACGGTATGCGGCGCGTGATTTACGTCATCCCGTTTACCAGCATCATCGAACAAAACGCCGCCGAATTTCGCAAAGCCTTTGGCGAATTGGGCGAACAAGCCGTGTTGGAACACCACAGCACCTTCGACGACAAACTGCAAAATGAGGTCACCAAAGATAAATTGCGCCTTGCCTCGGAAAACTGGGACGCGCCAATTGTCGTGACCACCGCCGTGCAATTCTTCGAATCCCTCTTTGCCGACCGCTCCTCGTGCTGCCGCAAGCTACACAACATCGCAGGCTCCGTCATCATTCTCGACGAAGCGCAAATGCTGCCGCTCAATCTGTTGTTGCCCATCATGCAAGCCATCAAAGAATTGGCGCAAAACTACCACTGCAGCGTCGTTATGTGCACCGCCACCCAGCCAGCCGTGCAAGCCGAAAACGGCTTCTATCGCGGCTTTGAGAACGTGCGCGAAATAGCTCCAAAACCGACCGCACTTTTCGACAAACTGCGCCGCACCACCGTGCAGCACATCGGCACACAAACCGACGCCGACCTGCTCGCCAAACTTGGCGAACACCCGCAAATGCTCGTCATCGTCAACAATCGCCGCCACGCCCGCAGCCTGTACGACCAAGCCAAACACCTTGACGGCACGTTCCACCTGACCACCTTAATGTGTGCCAAACACCGCAGCCAAAAGCTTGATGAGATTCGAGGCCATCTGAAAAACGGCGAACCTTGCCGCGTCATCGCCACCTCTTTAATTGAAGCCGGCGTTGATGTCGATTTTCCGCTGGTAATGCGCGCCGAGGCAGGTTTAGACAGCATTGCCCAGGCCGCCGGACGTTGCAACCGCGAAGGCAAAAGGCCGTCTGAAAACAGCTTTGTCTGGATATTCACGCCCGAAGATAAATGGAAAGCCCCGCCCGAACTTGCCGCACAAGCCGCCGTTATGCGACTGACCGCCGACAGCTTTTCAGACAACCTCATTCCACAGATTTTCGATTTTTTAACACTTCAAGCCATTTATATGGCTTGTTCGTTAAATTTTGCGCGTTTCAAATTTGGAGAATCGATGTGAATTTCAACTATATAGCCCATGTCCGCAAAGCAGACGGGCAGCCTCAATTTTTACAAACGCATCTAACTGAAACCGCCGAGATCGCCAAATCATTGGCAGCCAAACTGGATTTGGATCAGGCGGGCGAGTTACTCGGACTCATGCACGATTTCGGTAAATATTCCCGAAAATTCCAAAAATATATCCACGATGAAACAGGTTTGTTTAATCCTGATTTGGATGATGAAGAAAGTACGCCGAACGGTAGTAAAGTAGACCATTCCACCGCCGGAGCACAATGGGTTTACCGTGAATTAAGAAAATTCGGTGTGGCGCAGGGTATCGGCGAATTATTCGGGCAAACGCTGGGGTTGTGCATTGCATCGCACCACGGCGAAGGCTTGATTGACTGTTTAGATGGAGAAGGTAATCCGAAATGGATTGAGCGGTTTAATAAAACTGATGAACTGACGCATTTGACAGAATGCGAGCAAAATGCCGATGAAGCCGTTCAACAGAAAGCACGTGAATTGGCAGGAGAAAACCTGATTCGCAGTCTGCTCAAAGCGGTGAAGCCGATTCTTTTCGACCAAACGACCAACAGCAAAATCAAAGAATTCTATCTCGGCTGCCTGACCCGTTTCCTATTCAGTTGCCTGATTGATGCCGACCGTATCAACAGCTCGGATTTTGAGCGGGAAGCGCAAAAAGAAGTCCACCGCTTGACCGAAAAACCAGATTGGCAACCGGCGATTGATAAATTGGAAGCCAAATTAGCAGGTTTTGAAAACCGTTATCCCATTGACGAAATCCGCCGTCGAATTTCAGACGACTGCCTAAAAAGAGCAGCCGATTCTCAAGGTATTTATACGCTGACCGTGCCGACCGGTGGCGGCAAAACATTGGCCAGTCTGCGCTATGCCCTCCATCATGCGCAAAAGCACAATCTCGACCGTATTATCTACATCATTCCCTATACTTCCATCATCGACCAAAACGCTCAAGCCGTGCGCGAAATTCTCGGCGAAGATTGGGTGCTGGAACACCATTCCAATTTGGAACCCGAAAAACAAAGCTGGCAGGACAAACTGCTATCCGAAAACTGGGACAAGCCCATTGTGTTTACCACGATGGTGCAGTTTTTGGATGCATGGTTCGGCGGCGGTACGCGCGGCGCACGCCATATCCACCCGATGACCAATGCGGTGCTGATTTTCGATGAAATCCAAACCCTGCCCGTGAAATGCGTACATTTGTTTTGCAATGTGCTGAACTGGTTGACGGCATTTGGCAAAAGCACGGCAGTTTTGTGTACGGCGACGCAGCCTTTGCTCGGTGAATCGGGTTTGCAGAATTTCCCTGAAGGCAAAAGGGAAAGTATTGCCGCGCGCGGTTTGTTAAGGCTGCCTGAAAACGCCGAAATCATGGGCAAGCATCAGGATTTAGATAGATTATTTGCTGATTTATCACGCGTGGAAATCCGATTCAACGAAAAAGCAGGCGGTTGGAATGTGGAAGAAGCGGGCGCGTTTTTGCTGGAACAGTTTCAGACAACCCCAAGCTGCCTGTTTATCGTCAATACCAAAAAATGGGCGCAGGAGCTTTATCAATATTGCAAGGCACAGAACGTACCGCCTGAAGCCCTGTTTCATTTAAGTACCAACCAATGCGCGGCGCACCGCAAAGCGATTTTTGACACCATCAAAGCTCGTCTAAAAAACAAACAACCCGTTATCTGCATCAGCACCCAGTTGATTGAAGCCGGTGTGGATATTTCCATGGCTTGCGTGATTCGCGCCTTGGGCGGGCTGGATAGCATTGCTCAGGCGGCGGGGCGTTGCAACCGGCACGGCGAGAAAGAAGGTAAAGGGCAGGTTTGGGTGTTGAATTTGCAAGAACAGGATTTTACGCGGATATTACCCGATATTCAGGTAGGCAAAACCCATGCCGAACGCGTATTTCGCGATTTTACCGGGCAGGACATTTTGCAACCCGCCGCCATGCAGCGATATTTTGAATACTATTTTTACCAACGCAGCGATGAAATGGTATATTCTGTTAAAAACAGCGCAACAGGTTCTCTGCTGGATTGGTTGAGCGATAACGCGCTGAATCCTTATGGCGAAAAAAACGATAAAAGAAGCAAACCGTTGCCGCTGCTGATGCAATCCTTCAAAAGTGCAGGACGTGCTTTCCAAGCCATAGACGCGCCGACCCATGCCGTGATTGTGCCGTATGGCGAAGGCGCGGAACTCATTGCCAAACTCTGTGGCGAATGGGATCCGAAAGAAATGCACCGCACTTTGCAAAAAGCCCAGCGTTACAGTGTGAACGTCTTCCCCAACGTTTGGGGTAAATTGCAAAAAGAAAACGCCCTGCATGAAACCATTGAAGGCTCGGGCATTTATTATCTGAATGAACGCTATTACAACGATGAATTCGGCTTGTCTTTGGACGAAACAAGCGAAATGACTTTTTACGACTTATAGGAGCAATATGGACAGCAAAATCAGTTTCCGCGTATGGGGGCGGCAAGCCTTGTTTACCGACCCAGTTACCAAAATCGGTGGTGAAAAATTCAGCTATCAAGTGCCGACATACGAAGCCATTAAAGGCATTGTCAAAAGCATTTACTGGAAGCCAACTTTGATATGGCATATCGACCGCATCCGCGTAATGAAGCCCATCCGCACCCAAAGCAAATCCACCAAACCGCTGGATTGGAACGGCGGCAACACTTTGGCGATTTACACCTTTTTGCAGGACGTAGAATACCAAGTGGAAGCTCATTTTGAATGGAACGAGCATTGGGAAGAATTGGCTGGCGACCGTAATTTCGGCAAACATATCGCCATTGCCAGAAGAATGTTGGAACGCGGCGGGCGGCAGGATATTTTTCTCGGCACGCGCGATTGCCAAGGCTATGTCGAGCCTTGCGAGTTTGGCAGCCCAAGTCGAGATGGAAAAGCAGGCTTTTATGATGAAATCGACAACTTAGATTTTGGTTTAATGTTCCACAGTTTTGGCTATCCCGAAGAAACCGGAAAGCCCGAATTGGTCAGCCGTTTTTGGATGGCAAATATGAAAAAGGGTAGGATTGAGTTTCCAAGCATCGACGATACAGAAGGTCGTCTAAAAACCCGATTTATCCGCAAAATGCAGCCTGAAAAACCGTTCAAGCGCGGCGAAAATGTCAAGCCTGTGGAAGACGAAGCCAAGGAGCTGGGATTATGAGCTGGATGCAGAAACTTTATCGAACTTATGAAAGCATTTTGGAACAGGGGGTTACCGATCATGCCGAGCCACTGACGCCGGTCGGGCATACCATCCAAAACGCGCATATCGTTATCGCGATTGACGGTCAGGGCAATTTCCAGACGGCTCGCGTTATACCGCCGAAAACGGCGATTCTGCTGCCTGCCACCGAGTCGTCTGAAAACCGCACTAGCGGCGAAGCTCCGCATCCGCTTGCCGACAAAATCCAATATGTTGCCAAGGATTACGCCGATTACGGCGGCGAAAAGAAAGCCTATTTTGACGGCTACCTGAAACAACTCAAAGCATGGTGCGAATCGCCTTTTACACATCCCAAAGTGCAGGCTGTGTTGAACTATGTTGCCAAAGGTCGGGTGGTTGCTGATCTGGTGAAAGCAGGCATATTTCCGCTTGATTCGGAGGGCAAAGTGTTGAACAAATGGGAAACAGAAGGCGATGCACCGTCGATTTTCTCGGTGCTACCCAAAACTAAAGGCGAAATCGAATTCGGTTCAGCATTGGTTTGCTGGCAGGTGGAAATTGCGGGCGACGTACACAGCCAAACTTGGACGGACAAAACCATACAGCAATCTTGGGCGGATTACGCCGCTTCGGAAAAAGCCGAAAAAGGCTTTTGCTTGGTGCAGGGCAAAGAAGCCGTCATTTCCACCATGCACCCCGCCAAATTGCGCCACACGGGCGATAAAGCCAAGCTGATTTCTTCCAACGATACAGCGGGCTACACCTTTCGCGGGCGTTTTGCTACCGCTGAAGAAGCCGCCAGCGTATCGGCAGACGTGTCCGCCAAGGCGCACAGCGCTCTGCGTTGGTTGATTTCCCGTCAAGGCATCCGAAACGGAGATCAAGTTACCGTCGCCTGGGCAATCAGCGGCAAACCCGTCCCGTCGCCGATGAAAGATATTTCCACCGAACTGGATTGGTCGGATATGGAAAACTGGGACATCAGTGCGGTTGAAAAACCCGATGAAGCCGTCGCGCAAAGGCTACCTGAAAATTCGGAAGCAGCCCCAGATTGGTCGGTAAATATCGGGCGTGCTGCTGCGCAAATCATCAAAAAGAAACTGCACGGCTATCAGGCAGAATTGAAAGCCCACGAACAAATCTCCCTGATTATGCTCGATTCCGCCACGCCAGGTCGTATGGCATTGACTTATTACCAAGAATTTCTGCCTGCCGACTATTTCGCCAATTTGGATGCATGGATTGATGATTTTTCCTGGTATCAGCGTTACAGCATTGAGCAACCGAATGCTAAAAAATCAGATAAAAAGAAAACCCTTTGGGCTTTCGTCCCGCCGTCACCTTACAGCATTGCCGAAGCCGTGTACGGCAAATCCTTGTCCGACACGCTTAAAAAACAGCTTTACGCCCGACTTCTGCCTGTTATCGCAGGCGGAACATCCGTGCCGATTCCTGAAGATTTGATGCGTCAAAGTTTTCAGGCAGCCTGCAATCCTAATGGCTGCGAAAACTGGGAATGGCAAAGAAACATCGGCGTTGCCTGTGCCCTATACAAAGGCTGGCGCGCCCGTCATCACGATTTATCACAACGGAGAACTTACCCTATGAGCTTGGATACCCAAAACCGATCACGCGACTACTTGTACGGCAGGCTGCTTGCCGTCGCCGAAAACACCGAATCCTACGCCCTGTATTTGGCAGGCGAAAAACGCGCCACTACCGCTGAACGCTATATGCAGCGTTTTGCCGAGCATCCGTTTGCCACATGGCGCAATATCGAGCTGGCGTTGAAACCCTATCAAGAACGCCTGCGCAACAACGGCAAGGATACCGGTGCACAGGCAATTGGCGAAATCATGGAATTATTTGCCACCGATGATTTCACCTGCGACGACAAATTAAGCGGCGAATTTCTCTTGGGCTACCACTGCCAAAAAATGGAAATTGCCCGCCGTATTGCCGAGCTTTCCGCCAACAAATCCAAAACCCATGAATAACCCATTTAAAGGAAAACCAAAATGAGCTTAACCAAAAAAATCGACTTCGCCTTAATCCTGAAAGTAACCAACGCCAACCCCAACGGCGACCCTTTGAACGGCAACCGCCCGCGTGCCGATTTCCAAGGTTTTGGTGAAATGACCGACGTGTGCCTGAAACGCAAAATCCGCGACCGCCTGCAAGACAGCGGTGAGAGCATTTTTGTGCAATCGGACGAAAAGAAAACCGATGGCATGACCAGCCTGGCCAACCGCGCCAAAGACAAAGATGTCGGCTTGGGTGCGGATGCCTTTAATGCAAAAAAAGCCAACAAAGACGACACTGCCAAAAAAGCTTGCGAAAAATGGCTGGACGTGCGCAGTTTCGGACAGGTTTTCGCATTCAGCGGCGAAGGTAGCAGCGGCATATCCATCGCTGTGCGCGGCCCGGTTACCATTCAATCCGCATTCAGCGTCGAGCCGATAAACATTACTAGCACCCAGATCACCAAAAGCGTCAGTGGCGAAGGCGACGGCACGAAAAAATCCTCTGACACCATGGGCATGAAACACCGCGTAGATCAGGGCGTGTACGTTGCCTTCGGCGCGATGTCGCCGCAGCTTGCCGAGCGCACCGGTTTTTCAGATGACGATGCCAAAAAAATCAAAGCCGTACTCACTAAACTCTTTGAAGGAGACGCATCATCCGCCCGCCCCGAAGGCAGCATGCAGGTGTTGAAACTTATCTGGTGGGAACACAACAGCAAAGCAGGGCAATACTCTTCCGCCAAAGTGCACGGCAGCCTGAAAGTGAATGTCGATGGCAGCTATAAACTGGAAAAACTTGATGGTCTAATTCCGCAGGAAATTGACGGCTTCTAAAAACATTCAAAAAGATGACCGCACTTTTAACCGATACCCAAGGGGAAAATCAGGACTCTCGCCCGATTCCCCTTTCCGCCTTGCAACACTACGCCTTCTGCCCGCGTCAATGTGCCTTGATTCACAACGAGCAGGCGTGGGCGGAGAATTATTTGACCGCTCAGGGCAGAGCGCTGCACGAGCGGGTGGATTCGGGCGAACCGGAAACGCGCAAGGGCGTGCGTTTTGAGCGGACGGTGCATGTGTCTGCGGAAAAACTGGGTATCAGCGGCGTGTTGGATTTGGTAGAAGTGGACACGAAAACAGGTCGTCTGAAACCTGTGGAATACAAACGCGGCAAGCCCAAACCCGACCCGATGGACGAAATTCAGCTCTGTGCCCAAGGTTTGTGTTTGGAAGAAATGACGGAGCAAACCATCTCTGAGGGCGCGCTGTGGTATATGCAAACCCGCCACCGCGTTCCCGTCGTGTTTTCAGACGACCTGCGCGCCCAAACACTCGCCACCATCGCCGCCGTGCGCGAACTCCTAAACAGCGGCCAAACCCCGCCGCCCGACTACAGCAAACGCTGCAAAGCCTGCTCGCTGGTAGAGATTTGCCAGCCGGAGTTGCTGGGTAAACGTGATAGGAGTGTGGGGTATGTGGAGGGATTATATATAATAAATATTTAAGGAAGTTGACGAATGATTTGAGATAGCTTATTATGGACTCTTGTAAATCTTATGACAGGAGAAATAGAGAATGGCTAATAGAAACAAACTTGGCTGGGAAATTCGTCTAAAAAAGAAAGATAATGATGAACTTTTATTTTGTGTTAAGGGTTTTAGGCAGATTATTCACTTTCCAGTGGTTGTAATTGTGATGCTTGTCTATTGGATATGTGAATATTTTCTTATACTTTTTTGAATATAAAGTATATGTTAATGATTAAGTTGGTATTTTTCCTTTTAAAGGAGGCGGTATCTAGGAATATCATTTTATGAATTCAGGTATTTTATATCTGTGTGTTGAAACCTTAATTATTTCTTATTTGATTTTGATTTAGTGGTACTGCCTCTTTTCGGGGGCGGTACTTACTTTTATTTGGTCTATGTGGTAAGAGTAGGTTAGCTCGTAGACATAATCCAACAAAATGCCGAAATGCTTAACCAAGGTTGTTTGAAAATCTATAATTAGAAAAGTTAAGCTATTGTGTTGGGTTAAAGCATCCTACCTAACACAACCTATCCGCTGCTTTCAGGTAGCCCAATATTGTTAAACACCCAAAAAAGTGCGCCCAACCCCTAAGGAGTCCCCATGCGCAAACTGCAAAACACGCTCTATATCACCACCCAAGGCAGCTATCTGCATAAGGAGCGGGAGACGTTGGTAGTGGAGCAGGAACGTAAAAAGGTGGCGCAGTTGCCGGTGCATTCCATCGGGCATATTTTCTGTTTTGGGAATGTGCTGGTGTCGCCGTTTTTGCTGGGGTTTTGCGGTGAAAATAATGTGAATTTGGCGTTTTTTACCGAAAACGGGCGTTTCTTGGGGCGACTTCAGGGGCGGCAGAGCGGTAATGTGCTGCTGCGTCGGGCGCAGTATCGGGTGTCGGAGCAAAATCCCGTGCCGATTGCGCGCAATATCATCGCGGCGAAGATTCAGGCGGGTAAGCGGGTGCTTCAGCGGCAGATTCGTAATTATGGCGAGAATGCGGCGATTCAAAGTGCGGTCGATGCTTTGAACATTTCGCTGCGGCAGTTGAAGAGCGCGGCGGAGCTGGACGTGGTGCGCGGCATTGAGGGCGATGCGGCGGCGCGTTATTTCGGCGTGTTCGGGCAGCTTTTGAGCGAAAAAAGCAGCTTTGTTTTTGACGGGCGCAACCGCCGTCCGCCCAGAGACGGAGTGAATGCGCTGTTGTCGTTTGTGTACAGTATCTTGGGCAAGGACATCAGCGGCGCGCTGCAAGGCGTGGGGCTGGATCCGCAGGTGGGCTTTCTGCACGCCGACCGACCGGGGCGCGACAGTTTGGCGCAGGATATTTTGGAAGAATTCCGCGCATGGTGGGCAGACAGGCTAGTGTTGTCGCTGATCAATCGAGGGCAAATCAAACCGCAGGATTTTGTTACCGAGGCGAGTGGCGCGGTAAGCTTAAAAGCCGATGCGCGTAAGCTGTTGTTCCAAGCATTACAGGCGAAAAAGCAGGAGAAAATCGTTCATCCGTTTTTGGGTGAAGAGGTGGAAATCGGGCTACTGCCGTATATTCAAGCGATGCTGTTGGCGCGGCACTTGCGCGGTGATTTGGCGGAATATCCGCCGTTTTTGATGAGATAGGTTTGCAGGTCGTCTGAAAACGGGTTGGCTGCTTTCAGACGACCTCTAAAGCAGCCTGCACATGGGAATACAAAATGCTGATGCTGATTACTTACGATATTTCGCTGGAGGACGCGGAAGGACAGGCAAGGCTGCGACGCGTGGCGAAATTGTGTCTGGACTACGGCGTGCGCGTGCAGTATTCAGTGTTCGAATGCGACATCGCGCCCGACCAATGGGTTGTTTTAAAAGACAAACTTTTGAAAACCTACAACCCTGAAACCGACAGCCTGCGCTTTTACCATCTGGGCAGCAAATGGCGGCGCAAAGTGGAACACCACGGCGCGAAACCAGCGGTGGATGTGTTTAAGGATACGTTGATTGTGTAAATCGCCAACCTACGGTTCTCATGAAAATGCGGCAGGGTTGGCGAATTGGGATTGTTCTTTAACAATCAGGATATTGCGAATGCGGGTGTAACGGAAAAGGCTGTGTTATACTCGCGTTCACGCTTTTCTTGGGAGCTTAGCGAAATCGGGGCTGCGAAACTTGACGGAGCAAGGCTTTTAAGAGGGGTACCAGCCGCCTTCAGGCGGCTGTGTGTTGAAACGGTGGCGGCGATGGCGCGGCGGCTCCGGGTACGGGCCCAGCCGCCTTCAGGCGGCTGTGTGTTGAAACCTCCCGCCCGGCACCCGCCCGCCGCAGGGCACGCCCAGCCGCCTTCAGGCGGCTGTGTGTTGAAACTTGAATATAAGGCGGAACAGGGCGACTGGCAGCGCGACCAGCCGCCTTCAGGCGGCTGTGTGTTGAAACAGGATAGCCCGTACCTTTAATAAATGGATTAGGGCCAGCCGCCTTCAGGCGGCTGTGTGTTGAAACAGTTTTTATATTGGGATGAATACATTAAATAAATCCAGCCGCCTTCAGGCGGCTGTGTGTTGAAACAGCAACCATTACGAAAGTTAGCATTATGAAACCGCCAGCCGCCTTCAGGCGGCTGTGTGTTGAAACGTTTGAGGACTATCAAGACGTTTACAGTCTTTTCCCAGCCGCCTTCAGGCGGCTGTGTGTTGAAACTTGGCTGCGGTGTAGTTTGCTGTCGTGCCAAGACCCAGCCGCCTTCAGGCGGCTGTGTGTTGAAACAGCCATAGGGATCTCCTAAAAAAATACCGCCTAAACAGCCGCCTTCAGGCGGCTGTGTGTTGAAACCCTGTCTTTATCAGGTTGTAGGCGATGACGGCCCCAGCCGCCTTCAGGCGGCTGTGTGTTGAAACAGGAAAAAATCGGCCAATTCCACCAAGACTACCCCCAGCCGCCTTCAGGCGGCTGTGTGTTGAAACCAGGTGTTAATTGAATATAAACGAATTGAAGCGGAACCAGCCGCCTTCAGGCGGCTGTGTGTTGAAACAGCGGCTCTTTGGCGGCGCAGGCGGTCAGGGCGGCCCAGCCGCCTTCAGGCGGCTGTGTGTTGAAACCCATCTTTCGTCATAAAAACGACCTTTGCCGACACCAGCCGCCTTCAGGCGGCTGTGTGTTGAAACTCTGTGTCGCCGTTTGCTCGGCTCGGCTCGGCTCCCAGCCGCCTTCAGGCGGCTGTGTGTTGAAACAAAACTTATAGGATTATTAAAAATGAGCAACACTCCCAGCCGCCTTCAGGCGGCTGTGTGTTGAAACAACAAAACAGCCTGTATAATGCAAAGCATGGGAGCCAGCCGCCTTCAGGCGGCTGTGTGTTGAAACGTTAACATATTAACATTAAGCCATTTGCGTTATCCAGCCGCCTTCAGGCGGCTGTGTGTTGAAACTAAACGTGCCAAACGTTGTAAACCTGTTACCTGCACCAGCCGCCTTCAGGCGGCTGTGTGTTGAAACATAAACTCGCGTTGCATTGTGTTATTTAATGTTAACCAGCCGCCTTCAGGCGGCTGTGTGTTGAAACTACATTGTGGCTTGCCACAATTACAGGCATTAATCCAGCCGCCTTCAGGCGGCTGTGTGTTGAAACTCTGTGTCGCCGTTTGCTTGGCTGGCTCGGCTCGCCAGCCGCCTTCAGGCGGCTGTGTGTTGAAACACAAGTGTTAAATCAAGAATGATTTAAGGATTAGACCAGCCGCCTTCAGGCGGCTGTGTGTTGAAACTAAGTAATTTGGAGTAAAGGAAAGACGATGGAACCAGCCGCCTTCAGGCGGCTGTGTGTTGAAACGTCAGCTCTTTATGTGTGAGTTTGTGGAGGATGGCCAGCCGCCTTCAGGCGGCTGTGTGTTGAAACTATTCGACTGATACGCAGATTGACGAGGACGGCTCAGCCGCCTTCAGGCGGCTGTGTGTTGAAACCGTTATCTCCTGCTGTTGCGAAGCTCCACGATTCACCAGCCGCCTTCAGGCGGCTGTGTGTTGAAACCGTACTACTCCTGCGTCAACGACCAAACTAGATAGCCAGCCGCCTTCAGGCGGCTGTGTGTTGAAACATCTCAACGCTGGCAAGTAGAGCCGACCCGAATCCCAGCCGCCTTCAGGCGGCTGTGTGTTGAAACAACAAAAAGCCTGACCAAACTGGCCGCAGGCATATCCCAGCCGCCTTCAGGCGGCTGTGTGTTGAAACAGGGGTTCGGCGGTGTCCCCTGAATTGACCCCGAAACCAGCCGCCTTCAGGCGGCTGTGTGTTGAAACTCAAGCGCATGTTTGAGAACCAACAAACCAACCACCAGCCGCCTTCAGGCGGCTGTGTGTTGAAACGGCTGATTTGTATAGGCCGTAGACGCTTTTATCCCAGCCGCCTTCAGGCGGCTGTGTGTTGAAACGCTTGTCCCGATGCTCGTGCTTCGAAACGATGCCCCAGCCGCCTTCAGGCGGCTGTGTGTTGAAACACAGTGGATGGTCGCGTAACCGCAAACAGTACGACCCAGCCGCCTTCAGGCGGCTGTGTGTTGAAACCGCGTCCTGACCTCGTACCGAACAGTCCGCAAGCCCAGCCGCCTTCAGGCGGCTGTGTGTTGAAACAAATACCACACGAACAAATCCCCGAGGGAGAAAGTACCAGCCGCCTTCAGGCGGCTGTGTGTTGAAACACGGTTTTAATGAAACCGTTAATGCACGCGACCAACCAGCCGCCTTCAGGCGGCTGTGTGTTGAAACTATGACAGGGGGCAGTACAAATGAGGGGGTTATGCAGCCGCCTTCAGGCGGCTGTGTGTTGAAACTAAATTAGGGTGCTTAGGATTGATATATTTCGATCCCAGCCGCCTTCAGGCGGCTGTGTGTTGAAACTATGGAAAAGCAATAATTAAATATTAAGTAAAAACCAGCCGCCTTCAGGCGGCTGTGTGTTGAAACTCACTCAACAATGTTGTCTAGACGACAACAGGAACCAGCCGCCTTCAGGCGGCTGTGTGTTGAAACTTTGCTGATCTCTTTTATTTTTGTGCCTTGATCGGCAGCCGCCTTCAGGCGGCTGTGTGTTGAAACGCAAAAAAAAACAGCAGCTTACTACAATATATCCAGCCGCCTTCAGGCGGCTGTGTGTTGAAACCAACAAATTCAAAACAGTATAGAAACGTTGCAAATCCAGCCGCCTTCAGGCGGCTGTGTGTTGAAACGATTCACTTTTGAACGTTCCACTGGTGATGAAACCCAGCCGCCTTCAGGCGGCTGTGTGTTGAAACTTATCAGGCTTGCCATCAGGATTAGGCGCAGGATCCCAGCCGCCTTCAGGCGGCTGTGTGTTGAAACCTGCCATATCAACCTAATACCCCAAACCGCTGCCCAGCCGCCTTCAGGCGGCTGTGTGTTGAAACGTGGAAGCAGGCGAGAGCCGCTATCCGGCGGCGGCCAGCCGCCTTCAGGCGGCTGTGTGTTGAAACTGCCGCCTGTTTTTTTGTGGCAACGCCCGTTTTGCCAGCCGCCTTCAGGCGGCTGTGTGTTGAAACTTCGGACATGGCTGTATTGATGGCATGCCCTGCACCAGCCGCCTTCAGGCGGCTGTGTGTTGAAACATTTTTTACCCTTTATGTGGCCGTCTGAAATTCACCAGCCGCCTTCAGGCGGCTGTGTGTTGAAACGGTATTTTTGAAGAGGTTTACACAAATCAGCAAAACCAGCCGCCTTCAGGCGGCTGTGTGTTGAAACAGCGATTTAAAATATGGCACAGCGCATGGCACAATCAGCCGCCTTCAGGCGGCTGTGTGTTGAAACGATTTGCGATTATATAAATCACCATATAAATAACAGCCGCCTTCAGGCGGCTGTGTGTTGAAACTCAGTAAAGGAGAGGTGTTAAATGCCTACGCCAAATCCAGCCGCCTTCAGGCGGCTGTGTGTTGAAACATTCTAGTTATCGGCTTTTATCCCTGCCTTACTACCAGCCGCCTTCAGGCGGCTGTGTGTTGAAACAACAATGATACATCACCATGTTCGTAGGCGTGTTCCAGCCGCCTTCAGGCGGCTGTGTGTTGAAACGCTCGACCGCAGCGTGCTGGATTTGTTCGGCACGACCAGCCGCCTTCAGGCGGCTGTGTGTTGAAACCGTCATCCAGTTGTTGGCAAAACTGTGCGCCACCGCCAGCCGCCTTCAGGCGGCTGTGTGTTGAAACCCAGCCGCAGTTTCAGACGGCCGATGTATTTCGGCCCAGCCGCCTTCAGGCGGCTGTGTGTTGAAACTGTGCCAAATGAAATCTTAACGTCGTAGCCTGGGCCCAGCCGCCTTCAGGCGGCTGTGTGTTGAAACGGCTCGCCGCCGTTGGGGGCAAGCACCTGAAACTCCAGCCGCCTTCAGGCGGCTGTGTGTTGAAACATGTAAAGGCCGTGCAAAAGATGCAATCGGCATGTCCAGCCGCCTTCAGGCGGCTGTGTGTTGAAACTGTAAAGTGTAACCGCCCAAAGCCTGCAAAACTTCCAGCCGCCTTCAGGCGGCTGTGTGTTGAAACATTGCAAGCCATTGGAGTAATTTATTAAGCCCTACCAGCCGCCTTCAGGCGGCTGTGTGTTGAAACACTAACTGGCAAAGCTCAACGGCACGGCCAAGCACCAGCCGCCTTCAGGCGGCTGTGTGTTGAAACGTCGATCCGAATAGCAATCAGATAGTGCCTGCGACCAGCCGCCTTCAGGCGGCTGTGTGTTGAAACAGCTCGGCATCAGGACTGCCCTCTAAATAAGCCGCCAGCCGCCTTCAGGCGGCTGTGTGTTGAAACGAGCATCTTATTATATTGACGATAAGAAGCCGCCACAGCCGCCTTCAGGCGGCTGTGTGTTGAAACGGGTAAAAAAGGCGGTGTGTCGCATTGTGCGGGAGCCAGCCGCCTTCAGGCGGCTGTGTGTTGAAACATCTTAAATATATTTACATGTTTTGATTGCCAGTCAGCCGCCTTCAGGCGGCTGTGTGTTGAAACCATTTCTTCTCGGCTTGCACCCAAATTAACCTGCCCAGCCGCCTTCAGGCGGCTGTGTGTTGAAACGCTGCCTGCCCTGTGTGTGGCGGTGAGGTGGAGCCCAGCCGCCTTCAGGCGGCTGTGTGTTGAAACGCGTATGAAGAACATGGCCGCGAGCCTGAAAGGTCAGCCGCCTTCAGGCGGCTGTGTGTTGAAACTTTTCGTGGGTTATTGACTGAACATCATGATGACCAGCCGCCTTCAGGCGGCTGTGTGTTGAAACAGCGAAATCGCCGCAGGCAGATACAGCTCGGCTCCCAGCCGCCTTCAGGCGGCTGTGTGTTGAAACCTCCGCCGGCACAACACCAAAACGCAGGTTTTCCCCAGCCGCCTTCAGGCGGCTGTGTGTTGAAACTGTCTCAATGCAGTTATTACTATTTAGACAAGGACCAGCCGCCTTCAGGCGGCTGTGTGTTGAAACATGAATCCAATCAGGATTGAACCTAAACCAATAACCAGCCGCCTTCAGGCGGCTGTGTGTTGAAACCTGCATACACACAAAAGGGTAGAGTCTATCTACCAACCAGCCGCCTTCAGGCGGCTGTGTGTTGAAACCTTGAGAGCTATAACAAGAGCAACCCGACACGCCGCCAGCCGCCTTCAGGCGGCTGTGTGTTGAAACCGTACCGAAGAGTTGCGAGAGCGTCAGGGCGCGGCCAGCCGCCTTCAGGCGGCTGTGTGTTGAAACATACCACCTAAATTTTTTGCATAAGCCGAAACTTGCCAGCCGCCTTCAGGCGGCTGTGTGTTGAAACGCCTTTTTCGACGAGGCCAGTTTCTTGGTATCCCAGCCAGCCGCCTTCAGGCGGCTGTGTGTTGAAACATTGAAACGCACCTGATTTGATGCCTGCACACCATCCAGCCGCCTTCAGGCGGCTGTGTGTTGAAACGTTTTTTTCGGCACGCAGCTCCACTTTGGCAATCCCAGCCGCCTTCAGGCGGCTGTGTGTTGAAACCATCTTTAGAAGTTTTAGCTATTGAAATCAACAACCCAGCCGCCTTCAGGCGGCTGTGTGTTGAAACATAAACCGCGCGGCACGGTCTGCCGCATTTAAATCCAGCCGCCTTCAGGCGGCTGTGTGTTGAAACCGCAATATTGCCTATACCACTACTGAAGAAGGCTCCAGCCGCCTTCAGGCGGCTGTGTGTTGAAACAAACAGAGCGTGGCCGCCGCGCCGTTTTTCGGGCCCAGCCGCCTTCGGGCGGCTGTGTGTTGAAACAAAAAAACACGCTTTCGGCTGGTGGGCAGGAAGGCCAGCCGCCTTCGGGCGGCTGTGTGTTGAAACTTAAAAGAATGGCCGGCTCGTAATTGTATTATCAACCAGCCGCCTTCGGGCGGCTGTGTGTTGAAACTATATGCACTATTGATCGTAATCACAGGGTTTGTCCAGCCGCCTTCGGGCGGCTGTGTGTTGAAACGCCTTCTGGAATAGGCAGGTTAGGAATAATTTTCCAGCCGCCTTCAGGCGGCTGTGTGCTGAAACTCTAGTAACTACGAACTCTATGACGACCTATTCCGTCAGCCGCCTTTGGGTGGCTGTATGTTCAAATATCGTCCAAGCAGGCTACTCTTCTTCGGTGCGCAGGAAATTGCCTGCCAAACGGGACAGCTTCATGACTTAGGGAAACATTCGGAAGCCTTTAACCGCCGATTGTATGGTGGCCCATCAGTCGATCATGCTACCGCCGGAGCGAAAATTGCAAAAATGCTTGCTTTGTAGTTAATTCCAAAGTATAAGCTGTTGTTCTCTTTCTTAGGCTAGATAACTTTAATTAATGAATTAAAAGGAAAAAATAATGGAAATCAAACAAACCAATTCAACCATCAAATCTCGTGCTGCGGTAGCATTCGCCCCAAATCAACCCTTACAAATTGTGGAAATCGATGTAGAAATGCCCCGCAAAGGCGAAGTGTTAATCCGCAATACCCATACGGGCGTGTGCCATACTGATGCATTTACATTATCAGGGAGCGATCCTGAAGGAGTATTCCCTGTGGTGCTTGGGCACGAAGGTGCGGGTGTGGTTGTTGCTGTGGGCGAAGGTGTGTCAAGCGTAAAACCAGGTGATCACGTCATTCCTCTTTACACCGCTGAATGTGGTGAATGTGAGTTTTGTCATTCAGGCAAAACCAACTTATGCGTTGCAGTACGTGAGACGCAAGGTAAAGGCTTAATGCCGGACGGCACGACGCGTTTTTCTTATCAAGGTCAGCCGATCTATCACTATATGGGCTGTTCGACTTTCAGCGAATATTCTGTTGTTGCGGAAGTTTCACTGGCGAAAATCAACCCGGAAGCCAACCACGAACAAGTATGTTTGCTCGGCTGCGGCGTTACCACAGGTATTGGCGCGGTACATAATACGGCAAAAGTGCAAGAAGGCGACTCTGTTGCCGTGTTTGGCTTGGGAGCGATTGGTTTAGCTGTGGTGCAAGGTGCGCGTCAAGCCAAAGCCGGTCGTATTATCGCCATTGATACTAATCCTGCAAAATTCGAGTTGGCAAAACAGTTTGGTGCAACTGATTGTTTGAACCCGAACGATTACGATAAACCGATCAAAGATGTGTTGTTAGACATTAACAAATGGGGTATTGACCATACCTTTGAATGTATCGGCAATGTAAACGTAATGCGTCAAGCATTAGAAAGTGCGCACCGTGGCTGGGGACAATCCATTATCATCGGCGTAGCGGGTGCAGGACAAGAGATTTCAACTCGTCCGTTCCAGTTGGTAACAGGTCGTGTTTGGAAAGGCACGGCGTTTGGTGGCGTGAAAGGCCGCTCCGAACTTCCGAAAATGGTCGAAGATTCAATGAAAGGCGACATCGAGTTAGAACCGTTTGTAACCCACACACTGACACTCGATCAAATCAATGAAGCCTTTGATTTAATGCACGAAGGCAAATCGATCCGCGCTGTTATTCATTACTAAGGCCCGAGATGAAACTGATTGAACAACATCAAATTTTCGGCGGTTCGCAACAAGTTTGGGCACATCATGCCCAAGCGTTGCAATGCGAAATGAAATTTGCCGTCTATTTGCCGGATAATCAGGAGAATCGACCACTTGGTGTGATTTATTGGCTTTCCGGCTTGACTTGTACTGAACAAAATTTTATTACCAAATCAGGCTTTCAGCGTTATGCGGCTGAACATCAAGTGATTGTAGTTGCTCCCGATACCAGCCCTCGCGGAGAGCAAGTGCCGAACGATGCTGCTTACGATTTAGGGCAAGGTGCGGGCTTTTATCTTAATGCAACCGAGCAGCCTTGGGCGACGAATTATCAAATGTATGATTATATTTTGAATGAGTTGCCCCGTCTGATTGAGGAAAATTTTCCTACCAACGGCAAACGTTCCATTATGGGACATTCAATGGGCGGACACGGCGCATTGGTATTGGCATTGCGAAACCAAGAACGTTATCAAAGTGTTTCTGCCTTTTCGCCTATTTTGTCGCTAAGTCTTGTGCCTTGGGGAGAGAAAGTCTTTTCTGCTTATTTAGGAAAAGATCGCGAAAAATGGCAGCAATATGATGCCAACTCGCTCATTCAACAAGGCTATAAAGTGCAAGGTATACGCATTGATCAGGGCTTAGAAGATGAGTTTTTGCCAACACAATTGCGTACCGAAGATTTTATTGAAACCTGTCGTGCGGCAAACCAGCCGATCGATGTGCGCTTCCATAAAGGCTACGATCATAGCTATTATTTCATCGCCAGTTTTATTGGTGAGCATATTGCCTATCATGCGGCATTTTTGAAGTAAACCAAGGAAGTGATTCGTCGTGAATCGATCAAACGTTGGTATGAACGTTAATTTTTTATGTTAACGAAAATAAAAGGCATCAGATTGATGCCTTTTATTTTTATAAATAATAAAAGTATTATTAAAATGATCTACTTCCTGGAATCAGTATGAGGAGGCCTTTGCAAAACCTCCTTGCCCACTCTATTTAAATATCTCCCCATTCCAATCCGAATCGCTGTAAATATTTCCTCAATCGGTCGCTGTCATTGACTTTTGCCCTTTCTGTTCGGGAGACGTTGAACAATGCACGGCCGGCGGCGGCCATATTGGGATGTTTGCGGCATTCGTCGATGACGTGTTGCAGTTGTAGCTTGTCGAATAAATCCAATGTATCCCAATCGACTTTATCGGGGTAGTCTTGTGTTTTTTCAGACGGCCTTTTATGTAGGAGGCCGTCTGAAAAGGGTTCTTCCGACCATAACCATCTGAGGCGTTCGATTTCAGCTTGGACTTGTTCTACCTGTATCCTGCCTTGTGGCGCGAGTGTGGCCAGGCGCATGATGCTGGCGGCGAGGTCGCGGAAGTTGCCGCGCCATGGTGCTTGGTTGGAGTGGGCAAAGTCAAGGTAGGCGGCTAGGGCTTCTTTGTTGAAGCGGGTGGTTCGGCCGAGTTCTTGCGAGGCTAGGGCGAGCTGGTGTTCGACGTTGGGCTCGATGTCTTCGCGACGGTTGGCGAGTGCGGGCAGTGGGTAATTCCAGATGTTGATGCGGGCGAACAGGTCTTCACGGAGGCGTCCGGCACGGATTTCGTGGCGCAGGTCGCGGTTGGTGCCGGCGATGAGCTGGAAGTCGCTTTTAACTTCGCTGTCGCTGCCGACGGGATAAAAATGTTTTTCTTCAATGGTTTTGAGCAACATAGCCTGTTCGTCCAATCCCAATTCGCCGATCTCGTCCAAGAACAGCACGCCGCCGTCGGCGGTTTTCAGGTAGCCTTCGCGCTTTTCCGCCGCGCCGGTAAACGCGCCTTTTTTGTGGCCGAACAAGGCGGAAGCCGCGCCGTCGCCGCGTAAGGTGGCGCAATTCACATCGACAAACCCGCCTTTAATCAGGTGGCGCGCCTTTTTCAATTCGAAAATCCTGCGCGCCAGCATCGATTTGCCTGCGCCTGTCGGGCCGGAAAGCAGAATGGGGGAAGGGGAGTTGAGTGCGACTTGTTCTATTTCAGCAATCATGCGGTTGAAGACGGCGTTTTGGGTGGAAATGCCGCTTTTCAGGTAGCGCACTGCGTCATCGCGTACGGCGGCAAGGCGTTCAGCCAGTACGTCGTAACGAGCCAAGTCTAAATCGATGATTTCATAACTGCCTACATTGCCGTTCTCCATACTGCGTCTTTGATTTTTGGGAGGAGCGGTTTGTAACAATACGCCGGGGATTTGACGCGATTCCACCAATAAGAACAGGCAGATTTGGGCAACGTGTGTACCTGTGGTGATGTGGGTGAGATAGGTTTCTTCTTCTGTATCAAATGGATAGCCTGCTGCCCAGTCGTGCAATTTAGTATAAACCTCGGAGAAATCCCACGGGTTTGCCAGCTCCATAGGCACGAGATTGACGACTGTGTGCGGCGATACCTGCTGAATATCGGCTTTTACATGATCCGCCAGTTCGCGGTATTTCTCCGCATAAAACAGCTCAATACGGTCAAGCTGAAAATCCTGACGTTGATTCATGGCGACATTCGGCCGCCACTTCTGCCAACGCCCTTGACCGAAACCGCTGTCCAATACCGTGCCGAGAAAACTGACGGCGACTTGTTTTTTGTTACTCATCTTTTATTCCGTTTGAGTCTCAGATAGCCTTGTATTCAAGCTGCCTTCTTCATGTTTGAGATAGCCTGAAAAACTCTTTTTACTCAGACGGTATCACTAACATAGGAATAACAAGCATCCATTTTTCCAGCTTTTTAGTGCCGATTTTTTCTGGGATACGTTGGCGAAATGATTCTCCGACTTCGTCTAAATAACGTACTCTGAAAGTGTTGGCATAGGCGGTAGTTTTTGTCGGCAACGGTGGTAATTTGACGGTACGGGCAACTTCAATATCATCAGAAAGGGAAATATATCTGCCATCCTCCGTCCGCTTCATTTCCAGTGGGTCGTCTTTTTTCAGCTTCGCAGCAGCAAACAGACGTTGTTTCACAGTTTCGACATTGTTGTGACAGACAATGAAGTCGATATCCAAATCACTTTTGCTATCGGTTTCTCCCTCGACTGCCGTGTTTCGATAAGCTGCCAAACGTCTGTATTCGGTATTCAACTTAGGTAATTCGGTAAAGATTTGAGCCACGTTTTCAATATCATCAGGTAGCTTTGCCACCCAAGGATGCTCTGGGGTAGTTTGCAGTAGGGTCAGTGTTTCTATGGCACGAGTCATAGCGACGTAATAAAGCCTCTGTTCGGCTTCGTCGACTCCCTGCTAACCGCCGTCTAAAATGAAGACGTGCTTAAACTCCAACCCCTTGACTGCGTGTGCCGTGCCTAGAAATATACCTTCCGAACGGGTTTCATGTTCATCACCTACATACTCGTAGAGCCAGCTTTTCAGAAAGGCGGACGAATATCGGTTAACACTGCCACTACCGTTTTCAGACGACCCGTTGTCTTCTATGGGAGACGCTTGGATTTCTGCCTCACGACTCTCTGCAAGGTTATCCGACTTTTCAGGTAGCTTCTCATCTTGCAGTGGATATTCGTTTAAGAAATCAGTTTGTAATTGCCTAAACCAAACGCACCAACTGCCACCACTTTTTTTCACTTGTTCACTAATAAGTTCTGCAAAAGCTTGTGATGTAAAGCCTTCGGTTTGTTTTTCCACACCATCAATCAGGCGGACAAACTCACGGGTGTGGCGCAATTTGATTTTGCTGCTTTTGTCGGCACTCAAAAAATAAGGTATGCCGTTTTGTTCACACCATGCCTGCATAGGTTTGAGACTGGCATTATGATGGGATAAAACTGCAATCTCATTCCATGCGACTTCGCTCAAGGTTTTCAGACGACCTATTTCGGTGATAACAGCTTGTGCCTGTATGTTGCTGTTGCTACCGAACGGCAGGCTGATGTGGCGCACACGCCCCTGCCTTTCGCTGTCTGTTGCAGCCCATACACCACCGTTGGGCTGTGTTTGACGTTCAGGGTTGATAACAATCGGATGCAGTGTTTTCAGACGACCTGTCATGCCGTTTATTACGCTGTTAGCAGCGCTGATGATGTATTGTGTACTGCGGTAGTTGTAGGTCAAATAGTCGGGTTGGGCAACGTCGTAGTCTTTTTGGAAACGGTGTATGTACTCGTTGCTCGTGCCATTGAAGGCGTAGATGTTTTGGTCATCGTCGCTGACCGCCAGAATGGTCAGCTTGTCTTCTTTAGCCCGCTTCCTACCCGCAAGCGCAGAAACAAGCCGGTAGTGTTCTTCACTGATGTCTTGGTATTCATCTATTCGACTACCGGTTCGCTTGATAGCGTGTTTGCAGACATGACCGCCGCACACTGCGCGCAATACGAAACCCTGTCTGAAAAATATGGAACACGAAGGTTTTATGGTATTTGATGCCCAAAACGGCGAAATGCTGTTCAAACTCAAATCACCGTATTACCTGATTTCCAAGTTTTTAGGACGAAGCAATGAGGGCAATATCGGCCGAAAACTCGACAAACGCCATGTTGATGAAGAGTTTTATCCTTTAATTGACTATATCCACGAGCATCAGGAAGCGTTCAACGCTATGCCTGAACTAGATAAAATCGCGTTCATTCAGGAGTTTTTGAAGCAGTTGTAAGGCCGTCTGAAAAAATGCCGTATGCTTGTGTTAGTATGGCGCTGGCGGATGGAGTGTGTAGGAAAACGTTGCGTTGTTTACACCACAGGTTGAGAATGAAGCCTGCAAGACCTCAAACGGC
>ERZ773250.104-NODE-104-length-56200-cov-5.853059_pt1 | contig 56200 bp, 44 predicted proteins | sample MGYA00511258_ERZ773250 | MGnify/ENA primary metagenome ERZ773250 (study PRJEB29015, sample SAMEA2738164) | human oral metagenome | biome: human oral; feature: human-associated habitat; material: saliva | place: China | collected 2187 ... | reverse complement strand
TAGGTTGTTACCACCGTGGTGAGGTTGGTTGCCACCAACCTCCTGACAGAACACATGATGGGAACGGAGATGTGGCCACGCTCGTCGCCAACCTGCGCAGCATGTCTTTCCAATACAAACTCCATGTGGGTGAGCTGCCCGACGAATCTGAGATGGTACTGCTTTCCGACCTCGCTGATGCCGGTAAAGCACGAGAAGTTGCTCAGGTTTTCCATGCACATTACGGGACTCCACGGCTGCGCTTTGCCGGGTCTTTAAGCTTTCAACGCTGTGCCCACCGCCTTGTTGGCATTGTGGTTGGCACATGGCTGCTCACGGGTAACGTTCCAGTACTTGCGCCAGATGAGACAGCGCTACGGATAACTCATGGCGGCGCGACCGAGCTGCACGTGGCCTCGTGGCACACGGTTCATGGCAGCGCCGCTAAGTGTATGCATCACGTATCCACGCTTATGGAACCGCTGGTGGATGCCTTCCGTGCCGGAACTGGTGTGGGGCGTGCCAACCTTCATGGCAATGTAGCCGCAACGGTTGGTGGGGTTGTGCGGAATGCGCGGCGTCGTCACGAGCATTGTGGTCTTCATGGGGCAGTGGGAGAAGACCTGTTAGAGCACGCAATTGGTAACGGGCGACCGCTCAGCACTTACGGATGGTTTGAGGACGCACAGTTTTTCCGGGCGTCGTGCTGCCATTGGCACACCACGGGCAACGATAATTGCGATTGGTGCACACACCGAAGCGTGGAAGAGCGAAGAGCAAGGTTCGCTCAGAACGGTTGACAGCGGGTTACCCCTGGTAAGCGCCGCGTTCCAACGTGTCGCAGGCGCTCATAGTGCCCGCACGGTATCCCGCCAGGAAGGCTTGCTGGCGCTGATCAGACGAGCCGTGAGTCCAGGTATCGGGGCGGACACCGCCGCCGGAGCGCTGTTGAATGTTGTCGTCGCCAACCGCGCGGGCAGTATCCACGGCATCCTGCACCTGCTGGTCGGTAATCGGCTCCAGGTCAGCATCAGGGCCTTTTTGTGCGTGGTGCGCCCAGATGCCGGCATAACAGTCGGCCTGCAACTCAATTTTCACGGCGTTGGAATCTTCGCCCGGGTCGTTGTAGTTGCTCAGGCCCAGCGTGCTTTCCAATTGCTGAATGTGGTGGCCGAATTCGTGCGCGACAATATATTCCTGGGCCAATGGGGCGTTCGCACCACCCAGTGAGGTGAGCTGCTCAAAAAACGATACGTCAAAATACGCGGTTTTGTCGCTGGGACAGTAGAAGGGGCCAGTGCTGGAGGAAGCGCGCCCGCACCCCGTGTTTGTGGAGTTGGTGAACATAGTAAGCCCAGGTTTTGTGTAGGCAATCCCCGCTTGTTGGGGCAGAATGGATGACCACACGCGGTCCAAGGACTGTCCGGTCAACTCCACGCGGCAATCAACGTATTTGTTGGCGTCGTCACCCGTTTCGCAGGGATGTTGCGAACCTTGAGGGAGCGCAGGCTGGCTTTGTTGCTGCTCATTACCAATGATCTGGCCGATGTCGGAGGGGTTTCCGCCCAGCAGGAGGAAAAGCCCGACCAACACAAGAGTGCCTATGCCGCCGCCAACGGCGATGGTCCCGCCGCCACCGCCCCCGGTGCGTTGGGCACGGTCGGAGGTTTTGCGTAGATCACCACGAAACGTCATAGTGCTGATCTTGCCATACTTACCAAAGGGGGCAAATGCTTACACTCTGCAGTAAGGCAGGTAGAATCGCCCGGCAGAGACTTTTTACAATTCCGATGGGAAGGAACCAATTCACGTGCTGCGCACACATCTCGCGGGTGATCTGCGTAAAGAAACAGCAGGTCAGACAGTCACCTTAACTGGCTGGGTTTCTCGCCGACGCGACCACGGCGGCGTTATTTTTATCGACCTGCGCGACCGTTCCGGTATCGCCCAGGTTGTGTTCCGCAACAGCGATGTCGCTGAGCGTGCGCACCATCTCCGCAGCGAATTCTGTGTTCGTGTCACCGGCGTGGTGGAACAACGCCCCGAAGGTTCCGAAAACCCCAACCTTGCCTCCGGCGAGGTAGAGCTCAACGTCACCGAATTGGACATCCTCAACGAATCTGCCGCCCTACCATTCCAGGTAGACGATGCCGCGTCTAGCTCCGGTGAAGTCGGTGAGGAAACGCGTTTGAAGTACCGCTACTTGGATCTTCGTCGCCCCACCCAGGGTGAGGCTTTGCGCCTGCGGTCTGCCGCCAACCGTGCTGCCCGAGCCGTGCTGGATTCCCATGACTTTGTGGAAATTGAAACCCCCACTCTCACCCGCTCCACCCCGGAGGGCGCCCGCGACTTCCTGGTTCCGGCGCGCCTGAAGCCTGGCACGTTCTACGCGCTACCGCAATCTCCGCAGCTGTTTAAGCAGTTGCTCATGGTTGCAGGCATGGAACGCTACTACCAGATTGCACGCTGCTACCGTGATGAGGATTTCCGCGCCGACCGCCAGCCGGAATTCACCCAGCTGGACGTTGAAATGAGCTTTGTGGACCAGGACGATGTGATCGCCCTGGCTGAGGAAATTTTGGTGGCGTTGTGGAAGCTCATTGGATATGAGATTTCCACCCCGATTCCACGCATGACCTATGCCGACGCCATGCGCCTCTATGGTTCCGACAAGCCCGACCTGCGTTTTGACATCCAGATAGTGGAATGCACAGACTTTTTTGCCAACACGTCCTTCCGCGTGTTTCAGAACGACTACGTGGGGGCTGTAGTCATGGACGGTGGTGCCTCCCAGCCGCGTCGTCAGCTTGATGGCTGGCAAGACTGGGCTAAGCAACGCGGCGCAAAAGGTCTGGCCTACATCCTTGTCGGTGAAGACGGTGAACTGTCCGGCCCGGTGGCTAAGAACATTACTGAGGAAGAACGCGCTGGCATCGCCGCTCACGTGGGTGCGAAACCTGGTGACTGCATTTTCTTCGCCGCAGGTGATGCGAAATCATCCCGCGCATTGTTGGGTGCTGCTCGCGACGAGATCGCGCAGCGCCTTGGCCTGATCAAAGAAGGGGAGTGGGCATTCACCTGGATTGTTGATGCACCCCTGTTTGAACCTGCCGCCGACGCAAAGGCATCCGGTGATGTGGCACTCGGGCATTCCGCCTGGACTGCAGTGCACCACGCCTTCACCTCCCCGAAACCGGAAAGCCTGGATACTTTTGACACCAACCCCGGTGACGCTCTGGCCTATGCGTATGACATTGTGTGCAACGGCAACGAAATCGGCGGTGGCTCCATTCGTATTCACCGCCGTGACGTGCAGGAACGCGTATTCGCCGTCATGGGTATCACGGATGAGGAAGCCCAAGAGAAGTTCGGATTCCTCCTTGATGCCTTCGCCTTCGGTGCCCCGCCACACGGCGGCATCGCCTTCGGCTGGGACCGCATTGTCTCCCTGCTGGGTGGCTTTGAGTCCATCCGTGACGTGATTGCCTTCCCCAAGTCAGGCGGTGGTGTTGATCCGTTGACGGATGCCCCCGCTCCAATCACTGCGGCGCAGCGCAAAGAGGCGGGGATAGACGCGAAGCCAAAGCCAAAGGCCGAGAAAAGCTAAACACAACACGGACACCATGAGGTGGTGAAAGGCATGGCGGCCCACAGGAGTGCACGGACTTCGGGGCCGCCACTCACTGTGCTTGGTCTCTGAGCAGTCACTCACCCTCGCAGTCCTGCGTGTATCGCTGCTGCGACATACACCACAAGCTTTTCATGCATATTTTTGATACAAAATAACGCTGCTGTCGTATTGTCACTACAGTGGCTGGTAGTGGTGCGTTCACCTGAACTGGTATGTACTGCGTTTATTTTTGACAAGGAGACGGGTTGATGATGCGTGGCACCGATGAGATCGTGGCTGTCGCCGAGGAACTGCTATCCAAACGATTCGGCGGAACCCAGTCACTCACGGACATCGAAAAACTCGGTGGATCCGGCACCGCCATTGTGCTCCGCGCCCGCGTCGCCCCCTCACCATTCCTTCAACAACGCTCCGTGGTACTGAAATACACTCCTGCCACCAACGACAGTATGGACGACGCCGCCCTGATCAGGGAAGTAGTGTCCTATCAATTCACCACATCTTTGCCCAAAGACGTCCGCCCGGGGCCCGTCCTTTTGGCCTATGACATTGACAGCAGACTGCTTGTTATCTCCGACTCCGGGGAAGGCGAGACGTTTGCCGACCTGCTCAACTACTCAGGGCCTGAACAGCGCCTGCAACTCCTGCGTAACCTTGGGCAGTCCATCGGACGCATGCATGCAGGCACGGCCGACCGAGAACAGCATTTTGACATTCTGCTTACCCGCATGCTCAGCCGATACCCAGACACCGCTGAACTGCACGAAATGCGTGACGCCTCCCTGCTGGTCTCTATTGACAATGGCATCGAGCTACTGAGCAACGCTGACGTGCAGGTGCCACATGTTGTTCGGGACTTCGCCACTGACGCGCAGCGTCGATTAGCGTCCGGCCAACACCGAGCCTTCACACCCTTCGACCTGTCACCCGACAACATCATCTATGCCGAACGCACGCAGTTCCTCGACTACGAATGGGCCGGATTCCGGGACTCTACCTTCGATGTCGCTTGCGTTGTCGCGGGATTCCCACAATTCCTGTTCCCGCACACCATTACGGATGTAGAGGCAGACGCCTTCATCGAATCCTGGGTGCGGGAAGTCAACGGAATCTGGCCCAACGTCAACAACCGTGTTCGCCTCCAAGCGCGCATCGTCACCGCACTCATCGGCTGGGCATTGGCAAGCATCTCCTACCTCTACTTCGGATCCATGAACCAGCTGGTCTCCGAGCTGGGAAACCGCCCAGACTCCGACTCCGACATACCCGACGCAGCCACCGAAGCCCTGGCAACTGCCAACATAGACCCCTTCGACGACATGCTCTCCAACCCAAGCCTCGGTTCCATCGTCGGTGAAGGAAGCATCGCACGCCAAGACCTCCTGGAAACTTTCGAAGCGCTCACTCGTTACGCTTCACGTGGCGACGATCCCCGCTTCCCCGAAGTGGCGGCATTCGCCAACTCAGTGGTAGAACGCCTACAAGCAATGGAGCAGTAATAAACCAGGGAAAACAAACCAGGAAAAACAAATCAAGGAGGCGGTGCCAGGCCATGAACAACACGTCATCCCAAGACTCGCTGTTCCCCAGCACCCACACCAAACCTCCCCAACCCACCAGCGACTATTTCCACCCCGGTGATCACGCGCCGCTGGCGGCCCGCATGCGGCCCCGCAGCCTCGACGACGTGGTGGGACAAGAACACCTCCTCGGCGAAGGCCGACCACTACGACGGCTCGTGGAAGGCTCCGGCGAAGCATCCGTCATCCTCTACGGGCCACCCGGCACCGGAAAAACCACCATCGCCTCACTTCTAAGCTCCGCCACAGGACATCGCTTCGTGGGACTGTCTGCGCTCAACTCCGGCGTCAAAGAAGTCCGCACCGTTATCGACCAAGCCCGGCGCGACCTCATCCACGGAATCCGCACCGTCCTCTTCATCGACGAAGTCCACCGCTTTTCCAAAACCCAGCAAGACGCACTACTTTCTGCCGTAGAAAATCGCACCGTCCTGCTCGTTGCGGCCACGACCGAAAACCCTTCCTTCTCCGTCGTGTCGCCGCTGCTGTCCCGCTCTCTGCTCCTGCAACTCCACTCGCTTGACGACGCCGCGATTCGCACCGTGCTCACCCGCGCCCTCACCGATCCACGTGGCTTAGACAACCGCATCACCGTCACTGATGAGGCCCTTGACCAACTCGTTCTCCTTGCAGGCGGGGATGCGCGCCGGGCGCTGACATACCTGGAGGCCGCAGCCGAGGCGGTCGTCGATAGTGGTGAGCTGGATGTTGCCACCATCAGGGATAATGTCAACCGTGTTGTGGTTCGCTACGACCGGGATGGTGACCAGCATTACGACATCACTAGTGCTTTTATTAAGTCCATTCGCGGTTCCGACGTGGATGCGGCCCTGCATTACCTGGCGCGCATGATTGTGGCCGGTGAAGACCCTCGTTTTATCGCCCGTCGTCTTGTCATTCACGCCAGCGAAGACATTGGAATGGCGGACCCTACGGCGTTGCAGACAGCCACTGCGGCCGCGCAGGCTGTGCAGCTTATCGGTATGCCCGAAGCTCGTTTGAATCTGGCGCAAGCCACCATCCACCTTGCGACGGCGCCAAAATCCAACTCCGTATGTAAGGCTATCGACGCTGCGATGGCCGATGTTGCCGCAGGTAAAGGCGGCGCGGTACCTGCGCACCTACGGGATGGGCACTATTCAGGTGCCAAGGAGCTGGGTCACGCGGTGGGCTATAAGTATCCCCATGATGATCCGAGGGGAGTGGTGGAGCAGCGCTATATTCCCGAGGATCTTGATGATGCCGTGTATTACGAACCCACCGAGCATGGGTCGGAAAAACGTCAGTTCGAGTTTCTTGGTCGCCTACGCCGTATTATTCGAGGTCACAACTAGAATGCCGAGCGTGGTAAAGTAATCCGCTGTTAGAAAAACGTCAACTCATAGCGAGGAATTCTGCCGTGCAGACACATGAGATCAGAGACCGCTTTATTCAGCACTTTGTCAACGAGGGACACACTGAGGTTCCCAGCGCGTCGCTGATCCTGGATGATCCTAACCTCCTGTTTGTCAATGCTGGCATGGTGCCCTTTAAACCGTATTTTCTGGGTCAGCAAAACCCGCCATTTCCGAATGGTACGGCCACGTCGATTCAGAAATGTGTGCGTACCCTGGACATTGAAGAAGTGGGCGTCACTACCCGCCACAACACGTTTTTCCAGATGGCGGGCAATTTCTCCTTTGGGCAGTATTTCAAAGAAGGAGCAATTAAAAACGCCTGGTCGCTGCTGACCTCATCAGTTGAGGATGGTGGCTACGGGTTGGATCCTGAACGTCTATGGGTCACCGTCTACCTTGAAGACGACGAAGCTTCCGATATTTGGGAAAAGAAAATCGGACTGCCCGCTGAGCGAATCCAGCGTTTAGGCATGGCCGATAACTACTGGTCCATGGGCATTCCTGGTCCCTGTGGTCCGTCCTCGGAGATTTACTACGACCGCGGCCCGGAGTACGGAAAGGAAGGCGGCCCCGTCGTCGACGATTCCCGGTACATGGAGATCTGGAACCTCGTGTTCATGGAGAAGGAACGCGGCGAGGGTACTGGTAAAGACAACTTTGAGATCGTCGGTGACCTGCCAAAGAAGAACATTGATACCGGGCTTGGTGTGGAACGCGTGGCCTGCCTTCTCCAAGACGTGGACAACGTTTACGAAACAGACCTGCTGCGCCCCGTGATTGACGCTGCTGAACAACTCAGCGGCGCGACCTATGGGAAAAAGCACGAGGACGACGTGCGGTTCCGCGTTATCGCCGACCATTCCCGCACCGGAATGATGCTCATTCTTGATGGTGTTACCCCTGGTAACGAGGGGCGTGGCTATATTCTGCGCCGCCTGCTGCGACGTATCATTCGCTCTGCACGCCTGCTTGGCGCGCAGGGAGAGACGATGAGTGTGTTCATGGACACCATCATGGATACGATGACACCGTCTTATCCGGAGATTGCTGATAACCGCGAGCGCATCCTCAAAACTGCTGTGAATGAGGAAAAGGCGTTCCTTCGTACCCTCGAATCCGGTACCAGCCTGTTTGAAGAGGCGGCAGCCTCAGTCAAAGCCAGCGGTTCCACCACGTTGGCTGGCGCGCAGGCGTTCACGCTGCACGACACCTATGGTTTCCCCATTGACCTCACCTTGGAAATGGCTGCTGAGGCTGGGCTTGATGTGGACCAGGAAGGCTTTAACGCGTTGATGGCTGAGCAACGCGCCCGGGCCAAGGCGGACAACAAAGCTAAGAAGCACGGTCATGTGGATTTGTCCATCTACCGTGAGTTTGTTGACGAACACCCCACCACATTCACCGGCTTTGACGAGCTGGAGAGTGATGCCAAGGTTTTGGGGCTTGTGGTGGACGGTGAACTGCGGACCGAAGCCCACGAAGGCGAGTCCGTTGAGGTTATCGTGGACATCACGCCCATGTACGCTGAATCGGGTGGGCAGCTGGGCGACCGCGGTGTAATCACAGCCAGGAATTCGGTGCTGCGTGTGGGCGATGTGCAAAAGATCGGCAAGAAGCTGTGGGTTCACAAGGCCGTAGTGGAGCGTGGTGGAGTGTCCGTGGGGGATCAGGTACACGCGAGCGTCGATAAGCAATGGCGACATGCGGCACGGCAAGCGCACTCAGCAACGCACCTGATCCATGCCGCACTACGGCAGGTCCTGGGGCCGACCGCTGTGCAGGCAGGGTCGATGAATAAGCCAGGTTACCTGCGGTTTGACTTCAACTACACCGACCCGTTGACACCAGATCAGCTGCGGGAGATTGAGACTATCACCAATCAGGCGGTGGATTCTGACTGGGACGTGAACACCATTGAAACCACCCTGGACGAGGCAAAAGCCATGGGTGCCATGGCGCTGTTTGGTGAAAACTACGGCGACAACGTGCGTGTCGTAGAGATCGGCGGACCGTTCTCCATGGAACTGTGCGGCGGCACCCACGTGAAACACTCCTCGCAAATTGGGCCTGTGGCGGTACTGGGCGAATCTTCCGTTGGTTCCGGAACGCGCCGCATCGAAGCTTATTCGGGGCTCGATTCCTTCCAGTACCTGTCCCGTGAACGCGCCCTGGCTGCGGGGCTTGCTAGTTCGCTGAAAGCCCCCACTGAGGAGCTTCCCGACCGCATTGCACAGCTGACCGACAAGCTTAAGCAGGCGGAAAAAGAAATCGCCGAACTCAACCGCCGTCAACTTGCGGCGCTCAGCGGGGAATTCTTTGCCGCAGCGTACGATGTCAATGGCTTCAAAGTGATCACGATGACGCTACCCGGCCAGGTTAGCGGCAGTGAACTGCGCACCGTCGGTACAGACCTAAAGAACCGTTTGAGTGATCAGGCCGGTGTGGTGGTGCTGGTGGCCAATGACGGTAACAAGGTACCGTTCCTGGCCGCAGCGACGCCGAAAGCTATTGAGCGTGGCGTGAAAGCTGGGCAGCTTGTGGGCCTTGTTGGCCAGTACTGTGAAGGACGCGGTGGCGGCAAACCCGACATGGCTCAAGGTTCCGGCACCAATATTGGCGGTGCTTCTGAGGCTTTTGCCGCTGTGGCAGATGAGCTGAAGAAGCTGTAGTCAATCTGCTCACCATAACCCTGATGCAGGGGCGTGCGGTATATGACATCCGACACGCCCCTTGCGTATTCCCACACCTGGAGTAGATAACGGTTAGGTTAAGGGATACGGTGTATGCGGCTACAACGACGAACTACGACTATAAGGGGCAGTTTTATTGCTACGTTCGGGCTTCGTCAGCGTGATGCCATAATGATGTCGTGACAACAACTGTGGGCGCATAAAATTTGCGTGACACACCAACAGCAAAGGAATCGAAACCACATGCAGCCAACCCCAGACAAGCCAGGCAGGGACGATCCGGGACAGGGGCGAAGGCTGGCACTGGACGTTGGTACTGTGCGTATCGGAGTGGCAGTCTCTGACCGGGGCTGCATCCTGGCAACGCCGGTGGAAACCATATCCAGGGAAACCATGTTCGATGACGACGATAAAGCCGATATTGACCGCATACTGCGCTTGATCAATGAGTACGACGTGGTAGAAGTGGTTATTGGCCTACCTCGCACGCTGAAAGGAAAAGGCTCTTCCAGTGTCAAACACGCCACAGATATTGCTTCTAGGGTTAGCCGCAGGTTAGCTGGTGAAGAAAAATTAATCCCCGTGCGCATGGCAGATGAACGGCTCACCACCGTCACCGCTACGCAGGCATTACGTGCCAGCGAGGTAAAAGCGAAAGCAGGACGCACCATTATCGATCAAGCCGCTGCGGTGGAAATACTGCAAAGTTGGCTTGATGAACGGAATAATTACTTACAAGCATGCGACTCAGCTAACGAAGTAGGTGACTACTGATGCCTTCCAACTCCAATCGACGTCGGTCCCGTACCCGTAGAACACGCCGCATGGAACCTATGTACGTCAAACGCCGCCAACGCGGACTTGCAGTACTTATTGCTTCACTACTTCTGATTATTTTTACCATCATTTACGTGGCTAGTCAGCGTGTATTCCCCACCGGAAACTCCACCGACTACGAGGGAAATGGCAATGGCGTTGTGCAAATGGTGGAAATCAAAGAAGGCTCCACAGTCTCTGAACTCGGACCGGAATTGGTCAACCGTGGAATCGTGAAATCCAACAGCGCCTTTCAAACCGCTGCAAACAGCAGTACCAAAGCCTCCGCGATTGAGCCGGGGTTCTATCGGCTTCAGGGGGAAATGAGCGCAGCCGCCGCTATCGCGGCACTGGTCAACCCAGCAAATAAGGTTGAGGCCCTCGACATTGTTGGTGGTGCCACGCTCATGGATATCAATGTGGTGGGTGGGCAAACCCGCTACGGCATCTACTCCCAAATCTCCAAAGTCACCTGTTACGAAGGCAGCCGCAACTGTATCAACGCCCAAGACCTGCAAAACATCGCCGCAACCACCGACCCTGCGGAACTGGGGGTGCCCGATTGGGCTCTCGACGCTGTGCGCGCCCACAACGGTGACCCACGACGTCTCGAAGGGCTCATTGTTCCCGGACAGTACATGGTGAACCCAGACCATGATGCCCGCGCGGTGCTCACCGACCTGATCACGAACTCCAAGACCGCCTACAACAATACGGGCATTGTCGAACGTGCCCAGGGCGTGGGGCTGAGTCCTTACCAGTTGATCACCGCAGCCTCTCTTGTGGAACGCGAAGCACCTGCAGGTGAATTCGATAAGGTGGCGCGCGTGATTCTGAACCGCTTGAAGGCACCCATGAAGCTGGAGTTCGACTCCACCGTCAACTACGGGCTTACCTCCCAGGAAGTAGCCACCACCGACGAGGATCGCAAGCGGGTTACGCCCTGGAACACCTACGCGAAGGAAGGACTGCCTGATACCCCGATTGCATCGCCGTCTATCCAAGCCATTGAGGCCGTGGAAAACCCTGCACAAGGCAACTGGCTGTTCTTTGTGACCATCGACAAAAAGGGTACAACCGTATTCAACGACACCTACGAAGCCCACCTGCGCGACACCCAACAAGCCATCAGCAACGGCGTGCTGGATAGTAACCGCTAATGCTCCAGGGCAAGGTAGGGTAGGTGAGGCATATGAACAGAGCAATCACGCACCGCGCGGCAGTGTTGGGAAGCCCGATTGGGCATTCCCGCTCGCCGCTGCTGCATAACACCGGTTACCGCGCCGCAGGGCTGGAGCACTGGAGCTATGGGCGATTTGAGTGCATCGCTGAACAACTTCCAGAACTCATCGGTGCCTTGGATAACAGCTACCGGGGTTTCTCTGTGACCATGCCGGCAAAGTTCGCCGCGCTGGACTTTGCCACTGAACGCACCGACCGTGCTGAGCGCATTGGATCCGCCAATACGCTGGTCCGCATTGGTGAGGGAGTTCATGCCGGGTGGCGGGCAGACAACACCGATGTGGATGGGGTATTTGGTGCTCTTGCTGAGCTGGATGTCAGCGCTAGTCTGATGGGCGCTCACGCCACTGTCATCGGCGGTGGCGGTACCGCCCGGCCAGTACTGTGGGCCCTGGCTAGCCTCGGCGTGGCACAGGTGACCGTAGTCAACCGCACCGACCGGTCTGAAGAACTTGCGCCACTCGTGGAAACCCACGGTGGACGTTGCACCTTTGTGAACTACGAGGCAGCCCTGCGTGACCTGGCCGAGCAATCCGCTGTGCTGGTGTCCACCGTTCCATCTGTGGCAATCCAGGATCATGTGCAGGATCTTGCGCACACCTCGGTGTTTGACGTGATCTATGAACCCTGGCCGACTCCGCTGGTCACGCAGACCCAGCGCAACGGACACAAGGCTGTTGGCGGCCACGTGATGCTGGCCAACCAGGCATATGGGCAATTCGAGCAGTTCACCAGAGTTCCTGCGCCACGTGAGGCGATGTGGCAGGCACTGATCAACGACCTGCACTAGAACTGCTACAATCAAGCCTCATGTGGGGTGCATGTGTAGTTTTTTTCGGGGTGTGGGCAAGTCTTCTTGTTGGTTGGGATGTGTGCTTTTCACGGCTGCCTAATGTGCTGACCTACACGGGATTCGCGGTGGCTATCGTCGTTGCCGTCGCTGCTGGTGACCCCTTGGCGATACTTGGCGGGGTTGCCTGGAGCGCCCTCTATATAGCATCTGGGTACATCAGTGGGGGAGTCGGAGGCGGTGACGTGAAACTAGCTGCCAGCCTGGGGATTCTGGCTGCCATGTGCGGGTGGCGGGGGTGGCTCGTGGCGGTAGGAGGGGCGTCGCTTAGCACCGTCATCCTTTTGCTGATAACCAAGCGACACGCCATGCCACATGGCCCCGGAATGATCGGGGCGACGGCGCTTGTTGTGTTGTGGCACCACTACGCAGGGGTGATGTAACACCAGCGCATGTTTTCCTCCGACCCAGGTTCCGTGACACAATAACTAGCATGCTTCGATGGACAACTGCAGGTGAATCCCACGGTCAAGCTTTGATTGCGCTACTCGAACACATGCCGGCAGGGGTGCCCATCACCAGTGATGACATTTCCACGCAGCTAGCCCGCCGCCGTCTCGGATATGGCAGGGGAGCGCGCATGAAATTCGAGGCCGACGAGGTCACCATGCTGACGGGTGTTCGACATGGGCAGACCCTTGGCGGTCCCATCGCCATCATGATCGGCAACACCGAATGGCCCAAATGGACCACCATCATGTCCGCCGACCCCATCGACACCAGCGACCCCGACATCGCCGCCGCCATGAACTCCGGCCGAGGTGCAAAACTCACCAGGCCACGCCCAGGGCACGCCGACTTCGCCGGAATGCTCAAATACGACATGGACGAGGCCCGGCCCATCCTGGAACGCGCATCCGCCCGTGAAACCGCAGCCAGAGTGGCCGCGGCCACCGTTGCACGCAACTTCCTCCGCGAAACACTCGGCGTGGAAGTATTGTCACACGTCATCTCCATCGGCGAGTCTGAGCCGTATCAAGGCCCCATTCCCACCTTCAGCGATCTTGATGCCATCGATGCCTCCCCGGTTCGTGCCTATGATAGCGGCGCCGAACAGGACATGATTACCCAGATCGAAGCCGCTAAAAAAGCAGGTGACACTCTCGGCGGTGTTGTTGAAGTCATCGTCCATGGTCTTCCCATCGGACTGGGCTCGCACGTCTCCAGCGATGACCGGCTCGACGCCCAACTTGCCGCAGCGCTTATGGGTATCCAAGCCATCAAGGGCGTCGAAATCGGCGACGGTTTCGCCGAAGCCCGACGCCGCGGATCCCAAGCCCACGACGAAATCATTCGCACCGACACTGGTGCCATCACACGCACCAGCAACCGCGCCGGTGGGCTTGAAGGCGGCATGACTAACGGCCAACCACTCATCGTGCGAGCAGCTATGAAACCCATCTCCACAGTGCCCCGTGCCCTGAAGACTATCGACATGGCTACCGGAGACCCTGCCTCGGCAATCCACCAACGCTCCGACGTCTGCGCGGTCCCCGCAGCGGGCGTTGTTGCCGAAGCAATGGTCACCCTCGTTCTTGCACGCGCCGTGTTGAATAAGTTCGCAGGTGATAATATCTCAGAAACTAGCCGAAACATTAATAGTTACCTTGCAAAAGTCACAGAACGTTTGGAGTTTAACAGTTGATGTCTCAACCCCGAGTTGTCCTCGTCGGCCCCCCAGGGGCGGGAAAAACCACCATCGGGCGTCGACTAGCCCGCGCACTCAACACCACACATGTTGACTCCGACGCCCTCATCGAACAAGACCAAGGAAAACCATGCGGCGAGGTCTACTCGGACCTCGGTGAAGAACAATTCCGCGAACTCGAAGCCCAGCACGTGGCCCAAGCACTCCAACATGACGGCGTGGTCAGCCTTGGCGGCGGGGCCGTGGTCACAGACTCCACGCGAGCGCTCCTGGCCAACCACGAAGTCGTCTGGGTGGATGTTTCCGTTGAAGAAGGCGTGCGACGCACCAACCAAACACCCACCAGGCCCGTTGTCACAGGCGCGCCAGGAATCGATCCTGCGGTGCGCTACCAGCAGCTTGTCGATGAACGCGCACCCTTATACCGCGAGGTTTCCGGTTTCAAAGCTCGCACCGACCACCGCACACCCCAGAAAGTGGTGGCTGATATTTTGCGATATCTTGAAACCATCAGCTGAGTTTTCCATCTTCTGTGAAAGGACGGCGCGTGCCCACCATCGACGTCACCGGACCGAACCCCTATAAGGTAGTCATTGACCACGGGCTTGACGAGACCATCGCCCGCACCGCCGCCGCAGCTCCCGGCGCGACACAGGTTGCGCTTATCTACCAGCCAGCACTTATCGACGCGGTGACCTCCCTCGCCAATGCCGTGTCTGCTGCTGGCCTGGAGACAACGCTGATTGAGCTACCCGACGCTGAAAATGGCAAGACTCTGCAGGTGGCAGGCCGTTGTTGGGATGTGCTGGGGGAGAAGAACTTTGGCCGCCGCGATGTGGTCATTGGTCTTGGTGGCGGTGCCGCCACGGACCTTGCAGGTTTTGTTGCTGCGGCCTGGATGCGCGGTATCAAGGTTATTCAGGTGCCCACCACGTTGCTGGCCATGGTGGATGCCGCTGTGGGGGGTAAGACGGGTATTAACACTGCGGCGGGGAAGAACTTGGTGGGGGCGTTCCACGAGCCGTACGCCGTGTTTGTTGATCTGGATCGGTTGCGGTCGCTGCCAGAGGATGAGCTGGTGGCAGGCTCTGCGGAAATTATTAAGACTGGGTTTATTGCCGACCCCGCGATTTTGGACCTGTACGAATCCGACTCGACTGCGTGCCTTCGTGTGGATGGTCATTTGCCAGAGCTGGTTGCCCGGTCTGTTGCGGTGAAGGCTCGAGTGGTGTCAGAGGATCTGCAGGAGGCGGGGCTACGGGAAATCCTCAACTATGGTCACACGTTTGGTCACGCCGTGGAACTGCGGGAGCATTTCACCTGGCGTCACGGCAACGCTGTGGCTGTGGGCATGATGTTTGTCGCCGAGCTAGCACGCCTTAAGGGGCTTATTGACGCCGCGTTGGTGCAGCGTCACCGCAGCATCCTGGCATCTGTTGGCCTGCCAACCAGCTATGAGGGTGGTCATTTCGATGAGCTCATCGCCGGCATGCGGCGGGATAAGAAGAACCGTGATGGGCATATCCGTTTTGTCGCATTGACTAGTGTGGGGGAAACCACCCGACTGGAAGACACCAGTGACGACGAATTACGGGCGGCCTACCAGGCGATTTCTGAACCGTGAGAGGGGAAATCATGAATAACACAGCAGTGGTGGTGCTGAACGGGCCAAACCTGAACCGCTTGGGTAAACGTCAACCCGACGTGTACGGCACAACTACACTTGCCGACGTGGAGGCTACGCTGCGGAAACGCGCCGAAGACTATGGAATTGACCTGGACTTTAAGCAATCCAATTCTGAAGCCGAACTGATTGACTGGGTCCATGATGCTGCTGATCGCCGCGCGGCTGTGATCATCAACCCCGGTGGGCTCACCCACACCTCTGTTGCCTTGCGGGATGCGTTGGCGGAGATTGCCGATGGCGCAGGGTTCATTGAGGTACACATTTCCAACGTGCACGCCCGTGAAGAATTTCGGCACCATAGCTATCTCTCGCCCACTGCAATTGGTGTGATTGCGGGCCTTGGGGTGAAAGGCTACGAACTGGCCTTGGAGTATTTCGCTGGACCCGTCTGGGGTTCGCTCATCTAGATAGTAGAACATCAAACCAAAAAGAAAGAACGACGCATCATGGCTACGGCTGATACTCAGTACCCCGACCGGCGACGCGCGGTTGCTGCCGAACTGGCCGCACAGAACGTTGACTCCATACTGGTAACGCACCTCACCCACGTGCGATACCTGTCCGGGTTTTCCGGTTCGAACGCGGCTCTGTTACTGAACAAAGACCATTCGGCGCGGATCAGCACTGACGGACGCTACACCACCCAAATCGCGGAGGAAGTTCCCGATATTGACTGTATCCTCGGACGCCCCTGCGCGGATACAGTACTGAAGGAGATTACCGGTCCGCACCGAGTGGGTTATGAAGCTGACTACCTTACCGTTGCCGAGTATGAGCGCTTGCAACAAGCATGCGGCGAGGGCGTTGAACTGGTGCCGGTGCGCGGCACCATCGAAAAATCTCGGCTGGTGAAAGATCCAGGAGAGCTGGACGGCCTACGTAGTATCGCCGCGCTTGCATCTCAGGCGTTCGAAGACATGCTGGCCGCTGGGGAAGTGGCCGTGGGCCGTACTGAGCGCGATATTGCCGCAGACCTGGAATATCGCATGCGAAAACTCGGTGCCGAACGCCCCAGCTTTGACAGCATCGTTGCCTCTGGGCCGAACTCCGCCAAGCCGCACCACGGTGCCGACGACCGCGTCATCGAAGCCGGTGACCTGGTGACCATTGACTTCGGTGCCTACGCCAATGGGTTCAACTCCGATATGACCCGCACCCTCATCATGGAGCACACCACCGACTTCACCAAAGAAATCTATGACACGGTGTTGCAGGCGCAGCTGGCGGGTGTGAAGGCGGCGACTCCCGGGACGTCGTTACGCGACGTGGACCGTGCCTGCCGCGACATCATCAAGGCAGCCGGATACGGTGACTATTTTGTGCACTCCACAGGCCACGGAATCGGCTTGGACGTGCACGAACTGCCCTACGCTGCCACCACCGGAAGTGGTGAACTTGCCGAAGGCATGACTCTGACCATTGAGCCGGGCATCTACGTGCCAGGCAAAGGCGGAGTTCGCATTGAAGATACGCTCATCATCACCTCTGGTGAGCCGGAAATCATCACCAAAGTAAGTAAAGAACTACGTGTGGTGTAGGCTAAAACAGCTAGTCGTATAAAACTCAAGGGAGAAAACGCGTGGCAACTACCGCCGATTTCAAAAATGGTCTTGTGCTGAAGGTTGACAACAAACTGCAGCAAATCATTGAGTTCCAGCACGTCAAGCCGGGTAAAGGCCCAGCTTTCGTGCGCACCAAGCTGAAGGACGTTGTGTCCGGCAAAGTGGTGGACAAAACCTTCAACGCTGGTGTGAAAGTAGAAACCGCAACCGTTGACCGCCGTGACATGACCTACCTATACAACGACGGCACGAACTACGTGTTCATGGATGCTAAAACCTATGAACAACTCGAACTCGAACCGCACCTGGTTGGTGAGGGTGCCAAGTTCCTACTCGACGGCAGTGTTGTGCAGGTTTCCTTCCACGAAGAAGAGCCACTATTCGTGGAACTTCCCGTATCCGTAGAACTGCGCGTTGAACACACCGACCCCGGCTTGCAGGGCGATCGCTCCACCGGCGGCACCAAGCCCGCCACTTTGGAAACCGGTGCTGAAATTCAGGTTCCGCTGTTCATTGAAACCGGCAACGTGCTCAAAGTGGACACCCGCGACGGATCCTACATCTCCCGGGTCAACAACTAAGTTTCAACCACAGTTTTCAACCACAAGGTGACCGTGAGTAACACCCGTCAAGACAAGTCCCGGCGCCACGGGTCGCGCTACCGCGCCCGTCGGCGCGCCGTGGATATTATTTTCGAAGCCGAGGCGCGCGACATTGACCCCGTGGCCATCGTCGACGATCGCATCGAGTTATCCCAGCAGCCCGACCCGCCGGTGAAACCAGTTGCCCCCTACACCCAAGAGATCGTGGGCGGGGTCGCCGTGGAACTTGACCGTGTTGACGAGGTTATTTCGCGTTACCTCCTGGACAACTGGATGCTGGAACGCCTTCCTGCCGTTGACCGTGCCATCCTGCGGGTGGCCACCTGGGAGCTACTGTTCAACCCCGATGTTCCCGTTAAAACTGCCGTGGTTGAGGGCGTGGAACTGGCCAGCGAATATTCCACCGATGCGGCAGCGCCGTACATCAATGCAGCACTTGATGCTATCGCGGGTGCCGTGGACGACCTCCGCGCCGAAAACACCGCCATACAACTCGCGGATAGCGTTGTGGTGCTTGACTCTGCTGAAGAGGGTTCGGGGTTGGGTCACGACGAAGCGGAGGCACCGCGTATTGCGCGGCTGCGGTGGCTACCCTAAGGTTCGCTAGGGCATTACATCGTCAAGTGTGCTTATACTCAGGTACAAAAGTTCCCTGTTTTCAAGCTTGAAGATAAGCATACTTTTATGCAAAGTTTGCACTAGCGTTGTTCAATGGCCATTTTGTTGCCGCGCTCTATCACGCTGCTAGAGGTAGAGCACGACATTCACCGGCCAACAACGCTCACCGCCGCTTAGTTATCGGTGTCTTTTGCTTCTGATTCTGTGTTGCCGTTGCCCTGCAACGATGCGGCAAGTTGCGCCACGTTCTCCTGCGCAGCCAGCACATTGTCCACGGAACTCTTCAGGTATGTCTTCAGTTGCTCGTGGGTGAGGCCAGCGGCCACAATGAACTCGCATTCCGTGCGAATGATCACCATTTCTGTGCGGTTGACGGCGGCCGCCTTGGTGCTGTGCACATATGCATTGAAATGATTGCAGGCCAGGAAGAAGGTGGGGTTGCCGTCGGCAACTTTTTCCTCCGTGGTTTTATCTGCCCGCACGATCACTGCCGTGTTGTTGACCAGCGCGAACGTCACGTTATATCCGTTGAGGTTGGCGCTTCCGATGGGTTCATCGTCGGCGAGGGTGAGGGTAACCCCGAACTCGCCCATAACACTAACAACGTCATCAAAGGTGACCGATGTGACTTGTTCACTCATCGTCGGCTGCTCCTTCAGTCTCGGTTGCTTCTGTTGCGGGGGTATCCCAGGTGACAAGTGTGGGGAATTGCTCTTCCAGCCAGTTGAAGCACGCCAGGGTGTTGTGAATTGAGGAGGTGATGAACGCACCGAGCTGGTTGCGGGAAACGCCACCTTCTGTCAGCAGTTCACGGTGCACAATGAGTGCCAACGTCCCAGGGGTGGTTTCCACAAAGTGAAGTGCCGGCATGATCTGCGTCAGGTTCCATTCGTTGACCACGGCCAAAATGGTTGGTGCGTCAGTGGATGAGGGTTCTCCACGCCATCGGCCCTCAAATTTGAGAGTGTCGCCGTCAATAATGAGGGCAACGGCGGTGTTGGGGAAACCGCTGAGCAGGATGTTTGGTTCGTCGCCGATGCGATATTGCAAGTCTTCATTGGTGAAAATCTCGGCAATACGATCGATGGTGAGTGGGGTCACTGTGTCAGGAATGGCCAGGCTCCTTAGTCCTTGGTTGGGTCGGGCAACAATTCATCGCCGCCGAGTTCATGCGCCAGCGCCTCCTCAACCGTGGGGAAACGAAACACATGTTCTTTGCTTGATAGTACAGCGGGGGAGACGCGTTGGTCAGCAAGGGAAATCTCGGCTGCACCTTCTTTACCGCGCAACAGCTTCGGTCCCAACGATGGAATAGGCATGAGAGCTGGGCGGTTAAGTTGTTTCGACAGTGCCTTTGTGATGTCGCGGTTCTGCACCGGATTGGGGGCAACAGCGTTGATCGGACCGGATAGTGTGGGGTCAACTACTGCGCGAACATAAATGTCACTGAGATCGTCAAGTGAAATCCACGACACCCACTGGCTTCCGCCGCCAACATTTCCGCCCAGACCAGTAGAAAACAGCACGCGCTTGATGGGAAGCACGCCGCCGCGCCCGCTGAGTACCACGCCCGTCCGAATATTCACCACACGCTTGCCAGCCTCAACAGCCGGGGCACAGGCCGCCTCCCATTCCTGGGTAACCTCCGCCAAAAAACCCTCGCCGGGTTCCGACGTCTCGGTCACCGCCGCCTCGCCTGTGTGCGGGCCGTACAACCCAATGGCTGACGCGCAGATGAATGCCGTGCACTGCGGTGACGACGCCGCGAGTTCCGCAAGTTTACGGGTCGGAACGATGCGGGAATCGCGGATGGCTTTCTTGTGGTCGTCGTTGAACCTGCCGAGCATCGGCTCGCCCGCCAAATGCACCACCACATCGATGCCGTCCAATAGGTCTTGTGCTGGATGAAAAGGCTCCCACAAACGCCTACCAGGGCGCATTTTCTCCCGAACGATCTGTACTACCGTGTGTCCCGCAGTACGTAGTTGGGCTGTCACGGCGCGACCAATCAGACTTCGGGAACCGGTGACGCCAACGGTGAGGGGCGGGGCGTCGACAAGCGCTGCTATGCGGGACAGGAACGATAAATCGCCCAGCAGCTGATGTTGACGGTAAGCCAGAAAACTTTTGAGTGGGCCGCTGGGGGCGCGGGTGTGAATATCGTCGGTGATGAGGGTGCCGCCCTCCACGTCAGCGAAACTGTGGGTGTGGCGCCAATCGGCAATGGAGCGAATCGGCGACGACACGCAGACCTCTGAAAAGCGGTGGCCACGACGATACGCTGAAAGGTCGTGACGCGAAACCCAGCGCAGACCAGCCGGAAGAGAATAGGTGGTGGTGCCGTCCGACAGCCGTTCCGCCTCCTTGACCGGGTGCATGGGGAAAAACGGCGGGATCAGCCGCGCAGCCGCTCCTTTGCGGGTATGCCAATCCCACACAAACTCCCGATCGAACGGTAGGACATGGCTGGCGGTAAAGCTCATTGACAATCCCATCTGGCTGGACACGTGTTGTTATTCCAGCATAGACATGTCTGAGCGGCTTGCTGTGGAACAGTTGCCGAGCGCTGGGTTAGAACAGGGATTCTTTGCCGAGTTCGTGTGCAAGAGCAGACCGAAGAGTGGGATAGCGGAAGGTGTGATCATGATTGGTTATCTTGGCGGGAAGAACCTTCTGATCAGCAAGAACCAGTTCCTGCGTGCCCTGCTTACCCACAAGCAAACCAGGCGCCCATGCCGGAGTGGGGATAAGGGACGGTCGGTGCAGAAGATGTGCCAGTGTGGTAGTGAACTCACTGTTGCGGACAGGTGTTGGGGCGGTAGCGTTGACGGGTCCGTTGAGAGTGGGATCAACGATGGCGCGAACATATATGTCGGTGAGGTCATCCAGCGCGATCCACGACATCCACTGCTTACCCGAACCCAAACGCCCACCCATACCAGTAGAAAACAACGCAGCCATCGATGGGAGAACACCGCCTTGTGCACTGAGCACGATGCCTGTTCTCACGTTGACAACGCGTTTTGGATGAGCCGGAGCGCAGGCGGACTCCCACTCGGCGACAACATCGGCAAGGAAACCCTCGCCCTGGGTACCAGTTTCAGTGAGACCGTGAGTGGTGTTGTGCTTCATCGTGGTGAAACCGTAAAAGCCAATTGCCGACGCACACACCATGGTCGAACACGATGATGACTGGCTGACAAGCTTGGCGAGGGCAAGCGTAGGAATAACGCGTGAGTCCCTGATTTTGGTTCGGTGACTTCGGTTAAAACGCCCAGCGATTGGTTCGCCCGCTAAATGCACCAGCACGTCGACGTCGTCAAGAAGGTCAGGCGCTGGGTTAACGGGGTTCCAGAAACGAGGAAGAGGGTAGTGGGGATGTGCTGCATGTTTGGTGGTGGAGGCGAGATGAGAGGCTTTGCGTACAAGTGGAATAACCGCGTGGCCGAGTGTGGTCAACTGTGCTGTCAGGGCGCGGCCCACAAGGCCCGACGCTCCGGTAACCGCGATGGTAAGTGGATTGGTAGATGGGCTAATAAGAGTTAGCGACGATGAAAACGCGAGATCGTGGTAGAGCTGGTGTTGCCGATAGGCAAAAACGCTGCAGAGCTTTTTGTGTGAGATTGGGATGCGGGAATCTACATAGTCGGTAATGAGTGTGGTGCCCTCTGGGGTGTCGGCGAAAGTGTGCGTGTGACGCCACCCTCCGGCTCCTTTTACTACTGGCGACACACAGACGTCAGTAAAGCGCCGTTCGGGAATGTAGCCAGAAGGCTGGTGTTGCGCTACCCACTGAAGTTTTCCTGGAAGTAGGAACGTAGTTGTGCCATCTGCGAGGCTGGTTGCTTCCTTTTCTACTGACATGGGCACAAACGGTGGGGTCAGGCGCTTCACCGCGCCTGGGCGGGTATGCCAGTCCCACACGAGTTTTTGGTCAAACGGCAGAGTGTGGCTGGTGGCGAACGTCATGGGTCTAGGATAGGTGAGTTTTGGTGTCAGGCTTTGATGGCTTACACGACCAATGCACTCTAATGGTGGAAACAACTGGTGGTAGCAGTGTAAAGATTTTCTAGTACGTGACTCAAAGCGGCCCGATGGGCTGGCATCCTCATGAACACCTTGAAAATATTCAAGAATTACTCAACCTTGAAACATAGATTTTATTTAGGGTCGAAAATCTCCTTTTTGAAGATCTAGTCTAAAAATAATTTCATGATAGTCGCCAATATCTTAAAGCATGCCCCGACTTATACAACTCTATTAAAGAAATGATGGAGACAGTTGGAAATATTGGAGATGCTAATCCGCTGATAGGATGCGGTAATGATGTCGCTGGTATGATGTACACAGCTATACTTTGATGCGCGCCGATAATATAACCACTAGACCAGAGGATATACTTTGAAATACAAAGAAAAAAATAAAGAAACAAATTTTGACATATTTAAGGTTGACGCCTCTGAGGAGGAAAGACTAACCCCCTTCAGCTGCATAGTTAATTATATCATCAAAAATCCCGAACTAGAATGCTACATTTTTACTGATGGCTGCCCTGATTCTGTGCTAAAAATTTGGGATAAAGATAACTCAGTTGAAGTAATTTGGTCACAGACAATTAAGCAACCGCCGTCAAACTTTAGTTTCCTTGATGATTTGCTTCCCTTTAGGGAGGAACCTGCAAAAACTTCTGCAGTCATAAGAATTTCTTTCCCAATATCTCCTGCTAAACTATTTTCTATATACTACCCTGAGATTGAGGCTTGTCCGTCAGGCCTACTGGTCATAGCGAAAGAAGAGATTTCTAAAGATATTCTCGAGGCATATAAAAGTATATTTTATCCAAATGTCACAGACAAATCTGCTTTAAATTTTGCCTCTAAGGCGTTCGAAAAATGGGCAATATTTGGATACGTAAGAGAAATTGATCAAATGGGAATAGAGTATAGGTTTGAAAATATATTTTTGTCGTGCAATAGTAATTTAAGTAAATCTTTCATCACGTGGGGTAACCTATAAAATTTCAAGCGCTGAATTTTTACCTTTGCGACTGTATGAAAATTTGATATTAAGTTCGTATATCATAAGTATGAGATTAAGGAGCTTGATTTAGGTACTGGGGACATTTCGACGCTACTTTCGCCAGTGCAAGCCTCATCAAGGGCAAAAGTGAAGTAAGATTTTCCGCGTACGAGTCGATGATTCAAGTGGTCATCAACCATGAAATTGCTTCTATCTCACCGCGCTTAGAGCTACAGGGTTGCTCCGATATCATTACTCCAGATAGCACTCAACCGATAAAGGGTATACCAGATCAGGGTGTGTCACCTTGATCAAGTGCAATAGCGGGAAAGAATCGCAACAACCATGTTAGACAAGTTCGACACGTGATAGGGTGCTCTATTTTATATTTGAAACGTAGGCAGATTTTAAATCGCGGCTGCCGACTGTGCCGACAGCATAATAACAGTGATTAATATATTGCCGAAATTCTTTTTTGGACTTTCCCGTAAATACTTTTTTGTTCAAACTCGGTAATTGGAAAATTCAGGCGTGTGGTAATAAATGCCGTGGCCATCATACATGGTTGTCATCATAGTCTTTGTGATACAGCAAGGGCTCAGCCAGATGCGTGATGAAAACCAAAACAAGATTATGATGGTTACATGATTGCCTACCGGCTGACTGCCCTACAATATGGCCGAGTGATTCTTGAGCCAAGTCATCCCACTAGGCGTCCTGGGGTCGTAGAAACCAGCGTCAACGTCTATGATCCTGCGTTTACTAGCTATACAGAAGGTTCTGCATTAACGCAGCCGCTTCAGCATCTCAAAAAACACATGCCACAAGAGACCATCATAGAGCTTTCCTCACTGATTTTCAGCAAATATCCCGGTGAGGTTGTTGATGAAAGCTATCCAGGAGGCCGGAGGCAGGCCATGGACGACTTTACCGCGTGGATGATCGATGATGAGCTTGCTGGTAGTTCCATGATTGAACATTCGTGGACAGCATTGCAGTTCGGCCCGGTAGCGGTGGTGTCAACCCTGCGATCAACAACGACCATGGCAGCTCACGGCAACGGACTTTACTTGGAGTGGGATAACAAATCGTCAGAACCACCAGTCGAGGTGAATATGCCTCTGGATTTATTGCGCGCCACAGTCGCGCCCAATCAGATTGACACCATAGTTCAATGGCTTTTGAGGAAGGAACGCAGGCTTTTGGACCAAGACTATAACGGGGGATATGTGCAGGCAGTGCGTGATTTTACTGACTGGATGCGACATTAGTGGTCAGAGTGATGTGCTGCCGGTGCGGTTCACCATCGGCGGGTGCCTGGTTCCATGCATCAATCAGCCATTGATCATGGGTGGCAATGATTAGTGTTCCGTGCCAGCTCATTATGGCCGCTTCAAGAGATTCAATGGTATCGATATCAAGGTAGTTTGTTGGCTCGTCAATAATCAGAAAATCCGGCTGCTGTGCCAACGCGAGGGCTAGTTGAACGCGACGTTTGTTTCCATCCGATAACTGTTCTAGTGGCGTTGCCCATAGTTTAGGGTGAAGGAAGCCTTTACCCAGGTCACCAATCCCGTTATGCCATATCTCTGGTGGTATGAGTTCGTCTTTGTTGCGTGGGAGTTCCTGCGGAACGAACACCGAATCGGCAGCACTTATGGTGCCGCTGGCTTCTGCTGCCAGGCATTGTCTGGTATGAATCCAGCGCAGTAGGGTTGATTTCCCGGCACCGTTTACCCCGGTGATCATCATGTGCTCACCACCAGCAAGCTCGAAACTAACAGGACCCAGCCGACCAGGAATATGCACGTTTCTTACTGAACACGCAATGCCTGAAGACACCACAGTCGGATCTGGAAAAGTAATAGTGATTACGTCATACCGGGGTTTACGAACCTCGACTTCTGTAAGCCTGTCCAGGCGGCGGGAATCATCATTGATCCGCCGGGTTGATACTGTTTGTGCTCGATCTGCATAGTACTTTTTCGAGGCGCGTACTTCGCTGCGTGGGGTGGCGTTCCGGTGACCTATGGTCTCAGAGGAAAAACGGTGCTGCAACAACTGCTGTTTGTCGTGTTGCTGGTGGGCATGTATCTGTAAGTGTCGGCTGCGGGCCGTATCTTTTTCTTGCACGTAATCGGAATAGGTTCCGTTGCAGCGATATATGCCGTTTGTTGTTGGTTGTCCTGCTGCGGTGGCTATGGCGTGCCATGATGTGGTGTCTAAGTCGAGGATGCCGGTTGCGGCACGGTCAATAAAGTCACGATCGTGGCTGGCAAACAGCACTGGTCCGTTCCAGCCTGTCAGGGTTTGTATCAAGAATTCTCGGGCTGTCGTATCAAGGTGATTGGTTGGTTCATCGACCACCAACGCGGGAGAACCCCGCAGCAGAACGGCGGCGAGGTGTAATCGTTCTTGTTGCCCAGGTGAGAGTGAATCCAGGGGGCGGTCTCGTGCAATGTCACCCAGCCCCAGGCTACGTAGAGTCTTGTCTAGTTGTGTATCTAACTCCCAGCCATTCATGGCTGTCATGCGGGCGAGTAGTTCATCAAAGCGGCGGGCAGTTTCTGCTGAAACATCAAAGGCAAGCTTGTGGCTGAGCATGTCAAACTCGTGTCGTAGCTTGAGTACCTGGTGGCATGCAGCATCAATTACGTCGCCGACAGTTGTGGGTGGGGCATAGTTATCCCATGAAAGTGGTGTGTCCACATGCCCGTGAAGTGGTGTGAGCTCGCCGAGGGCGAGTTTGAGGAGGGTTGTTTTCCCTGAGCCGTTTGGTCCTACAACGCATAAGCGGTCATCGGTTCCGCATGTGAATGAGACATTTGTGAGGACATCGGTGGTGGTATAAGAAAAAGTGACGTGGGAAAAAGAAATAATAGACACACTGCATCCTAGTGAGAACGTAATACGGATTTTGTGCGGTGTGTCAGTCTCCCATACTGCAAATCTACTAGTTCGGGACAGGTTTGAGCAAGAGGGAACAGTCACAGTTACAACCCACGCGACTCGCGCGACGTCGATAAGCAGAACCACCTTGTTGTGCAGTGGTTTTGCTTCCACCCGTGCTTACCCCTCACATGGCACCTGTGAACATGCCGGTGCTATGGTGATACGCAGTCAAAGGCTAAAAGGCATCCTTTAACGGACCGCACTGTGAGGCGGGAAAGGAGGTCACGATGGGCGATAATGGCACTGCCGATGTCACGGAACTGCTGTCTGCGGATGATGTGAATCGGACTGTCGCGCGCATCGCGCACCAGATTATTGAGAAAACTGCTGGTCAAGAGATTCTTTTACTTGGTATTCCTTCGGGCGGGGTGCCACTGGCGGAGCGTTTAGCGGCGAGCATCAAGGAATTTTCAGGGGCGGATGTTCCGACGGGTGCTTTGGATGTGACGCTGTATCGGGACGATTTGCGGGGTAAGCCGCATCGTGCGCTTCTACCCACTACTATTCCTACGTCCGGCATTGATGGTGCCACGGTAATCCTCGTTGATGACGTCCTCTATTCGGGTCGAACCATCAGGGCTGCGCTGGATGCGTTGCGCGATATTGGTCGCCCGGAGCAGGTGCAGTTGGCGGTGTTTGTGGACCGTGGGCACAGGCAGCTGCCCATTCGCGCTGATTATGTGGGTAAAAATTTGCCGACGTCTCGCGCCGAGGACGTCACTGTACTGTTTGCGGAGATCGACGGCCGCGATGCGGTGACGCTGACACACACCATCACCGATACCACCACCCAGGGCGAGGAGTAGCGCCACCATGAAGCATTTGCTGTCTATTGCTGACTTAAGCCGAGATGAGATTGTTGGCCTGATGGATGAGGCTGACCGCTTCCGCGAGGCGCTACTGGATCGTGAGGTGAAGAAGCTTCCTACCCTGCGTGGTCGCACGATTTTCACCATGTTCTATGAAAATTCCACGCGCACACGGGCGTCGTTTGAAACGGCCGGCAAGTGGATGAGCGCCGACGTGATTAACGTGTCGTCGTCAGGGTCAAGCGTGAAGAAGGGGGAGTCGCTGAAGGACACCGCCGCCACTCTGACGGCCATCGGGGCGGATGCGATTATCATGCGTCACCCCTCGTCGGGTGCCGCCGCGCAGGTGGCGAGGTGGCTGGACGGCCCAAGCGTGATTAATGCTGGTGACGGCGCGCATCAGCACCCTACGCAGGCGCTTCTCGACGCCGTGACCATGCGCCAGCGCCTCGGCACCATTGAGGGCCGCAAGGTGGTGATCGTGGGGGACTGCCTGCATTCCCGCGTGGTGCGCTCCAATGTGGATCTGCTGAGCACCCTGGGGGCCGAGGTTGTGCTGGTTGCTCCGCCAACGTTGCTTCCCATGGGTGTGGAGAACTGGCCGGTACGTACTTCCTACACCATGGATTCCGAGATTGCGGATGCCGACGCCGTGATGATGCTGCGCGTGCAACAAGAACGCATGCACGGCGGCTTTTTCCCCACGCAACGGGAGTACGCAACCCTGTACGGCATGTCCAAGGAGCGGTTAGCCCGCATCCCCGAACACGCGATGGTGATGCACCCAGGGCCGATGCTACGCGGCATGGAAATTAACTATGAGGTTGCAGACGCCCCGCAAACCGCCGTGTTGCAGCAGGTGAGTAATGGTGTGCACGTGCGCATGGCGGTGTTGTTCACGCTGCTTGTTGGAACCGATAACGCTTAAAAATAGGGGAATGTGATGTCTCAGAATAACTATCCGGCAACCGGTGACCTCGGCCCCGTAGAGCGTGGCAGTGTGCTGATCCGCAACGTCCGCCCTTATGGCGAAGGCGAACCCGTGAACATCCTGATCGAAGATGGTCTGATCGCAGACGTGGATGCCGCAGATGATGCCAATGCCGACACTGTGATTGATGCGAAAGGCACGGTCTTGCTGCCTGGTTTGGTGGACCTGCACGTTCACCTGCGGGAACCTGGCAGGGAGGACACGGAAACCATTGCCACGGGTTCGGCCGCTGCCGCCAAGGGTGGTTTTACCGCCGTGTTCACCATGGCCAACACCATGCCTGTCATGGATCAGCCGGTGATTGCGGAGTCGGTGTGGTTTAAAGGCCAGTCTATTGGTCTGTGCGATGTGCACCCGGTGGGGTCCATTACCAAGAGCCTTGAAGGTAAAGAACTCACCGAGTTCGGCATGATGGCTCACTCCGCCGCCAAGGTCCGCATGTTCTCTGACGATGGCAAGTGCGTGGACAACCCCCTGATCATGCGCCGCGCCATTGAGTATTCACGTGGCCAGGACGTGCTTCTGGCTCAGCACTGCGAAGAGCCACGCCTGACGGAAGGCGCGGTAGCCCATGAAGGGCCGAATGCCGCCCGTCTAGGTTTGCGCGGCTGGCCCCGCGCAGCTGAGGAATCTATTGTCGCCCGTGACGCGCTGCTGGCCAGGGATTATGGCGGCCGGGTGCATATTTGCCACGCCTCCACAGTGGGGACTGTGGAGCTGTTGACTTGGGCAAAGGAGAAGGGGATCCCGCTGACTGCTGAGGTCACCCCGCACCACCTGATTCTCACAGACGAGCGCCTGGACACCTACGACGGAGTAAACCGGGTCAACCCGCCGCTGCGCGAAAACCATGACACGCTGGCGCTGCGGCAAGCACTTCTGGACGGGATCATCGACTGCGTATCCACTGATCACGCGCCCCACGGCTCCGAGGACAAGTGCTGCGAGTTTGAGCACGCCCGCCCCGGCATGCTGGGGTTGGAGACCTCGCTGCCCATCATCGCGGATACCTTTGTGCGTACCGGCGCGGCTGATTGGCGCTGGGTGGCGTGGGTCATGAGCGAAAAGCCTGCTGAAATTGTGCGCCTACCCGGCCACGGCCGCCCCATTGCGGTGGGGGAGCCCGCCAACCTGACCATTATTGACCCCGACTGTCACTGGGTGGCGCACGGCGAGGATATGGCATCCAAAGCGGACAACACCCCCTATGAGGGAATGGAATTCCACACGAAAGTGACACATACAATCCTGCGCGGCCGCGTGACCTGCAATGATGGCGTCGCAGCCGAGCCACGTACGCAGGCATAGAGCACAGCAACAAATAACACCGAAAGGCATCCTTGTGACTTCCACCCCTCCGGCAATACTCGTGCTTGCCGACGGCCGCGTCTTCCGCGGTGTCGGTTTCGGAGCCACCGGCACTACCCTGGGCGAGGCAGTTTTTACCACCGCCATGACCGGCTACCAGGAAACTATGACCGACCCTTCCTATCACCGGCAGATTGTAGTGGCTACGGCCCCGCAGATCGGCAACACTGGTTGGAACGATGAAGACGGGGAATCCCACGGTGACAAAATCTGGATCGCCGGTTTAGTGATCCGTGACCTGGCGCATCAAGCATCCAACTGGCGTGCCACCCGCAGCTTGGAAGACGAGATGACGGCGCAGGGGATCGTGGGAATCCGGGGCGTCGATACGCGGGCTCTGGTGCGGCACGTGCGCAACCATGGGTCCATTGCGGCGGGCCTGTTTTCCGGCGAAGATGCGCAGCGCCCGGAGGAGGAGCTGCTGGCAATAGTGAAGGCGCAGCCCAGCATGACGGGGTCGGACTTGGCAGGTGATGTCTCCACCGACGACACCTATGTGGTGGAGCCGGAAGGGGAGCAGCGCTTTACCGTGGTCGCCTACGACATGGGCATTAAAACCAACACGCCCCGCAACTTTGTGCAGCGCGGTATCCGCACGATCGTGGTGCCCGCCAACACCCCTTACGAAGAAATCATGCGCCACAATCCAGACGGGGTTTTTGTATCCAACGGCCCTGGTGACCCCGCCACCGCCGACGAGATGGTCGCCGTGGTGCGTGAGGTTCTGGCCAACAAAATCCCGTTCTTTGGCATTTGCTTTGGCAATCAAATCTTGGGCCGGGCCCTGGGAATGAACACCTACAAACTGAAGTTTGGGCACCGCGGCATCAACGTGCCCGTGATCAACCACGACACTGGCACCATCGACATCACGGCCCAAAACCATGGGTTTGCTTTGGAAGGCACAGCTGGTGAGGTGTTCGACACCCCGTTCGGCCCGGCGAAAGTCACCCATACCTGCTTGAATGACGGCGTGGTGGAAGGCGTGGCGCTGCTGGACGGCACTGCCTACTCGGTGCAATATCACCCGGAAGCAGCCGCAGGCCCACACGATGCGAACCCCCTGTTTGACCAGTTCATCGAACTCCTTGAAGCACGCCAGGAAGGTAACAAGTAAATGCCACAGCGTACCGACATCAACCACGTGCTGGTCATTGGTTCCGGGCCCATCGTCATCGGCCAGGCCTGCGAATTTGACTACTCCGGCACCCAAGCCTGCCGCGTGCTCAAAGAAGAAGGACTACGCGTCACCCTGATCAATTCCAACCCGGCCACCATCATGACCGACCCGGAGTTCGCCGACCACACCTATGTGGAACCCATTCAGCCGGAGTACATTGAAAAAATCTTCGAAGCCGAAATCGCTGCGGGGCATCCCATTGATGCGGTGCTGGCCACTCTCGGCGGGCAGACCGCGCTGAACGCGGCCATTGCCCTGGACCGTCGCGGCTCGTTGGACAAATACAACGTTGAACTCATCGGCGCCGACATTGATGCCATTGAACGGGGCGAAGACCGCCAAAAATTCAAAGACATTGTGGCGAAAATCGGCGGTGAATCCGCGCGTTCCCGGGTGTGCCACACCATGGATGAAGTCCGGGAAACCGTGACTGAACTGGGTCTTCCCGTTGTGGTCCGGCCGTCGTTCACCATGGGGGGCCTGGGGTCCGGCCTGGCCTTTACCAACGAAGATGTGGAACGCATCGCCGGTGGCGGACTTGCGGCATCACCCGAAGCCAATGTGCTCATCGAAGAGTCCATTCTCGGCTGGAAAGAATACGAGCTGGAACTCATGCGCGATGCTAACGACAACTGCGTGGTGGTGTGTTCCATCGAAAATGTGGATGCGTTGGGTGTGCACACCGGTGACTCCGTGACCGTCGCACCTGCCATGACGCTGACCGACCGCGAGTTCCAGATCATGCGCAACCAGGGCTTCGCCATTCTGCGTGAAGTGGGTGTGGACACCGGTGGCTGCAACATCCAGTTCGCCGTCAACCCCCGAGATGGCCGCCTGATCACCATCGAGATGAACCCCCGTGTGTCCAGGTCCTCGGCGTTGGCATCCAAGGCGACGGGATTCCCCATCGCCAAAATCGCCGCAAAGCTCGCCATCGGCTACACCCTCGACGAAATCACCAACGACATCACCGGCGTCACACCAGCTGCCTTCGAACCCACGTTGGATTATGTGGTGGTCAAAGCCCCACGCTTCGCCTTTGAAAAATTCACTGGTGCCGATGACACCCTCACCACCACCATGAAATCCGTCGGTGAAGCCATGGCGCTCGGCCGCAACTACATCGCTGCGCTGGGCAAAGTCATGCGCTCGCTGGAAAACAAACAAGCAGGGTTCTGGACTGTCCCCGACGAGGCATTCGCGGGCGACCGCGCCACCGACGTGAGCGCCGTGCTTGCGGATCTTAAACGCCCCACTGAGGGCCGCATCTACGATGCCGAACTCGCACTCCGGCTCGGCGCCACTGTGGACGAGGTATACGCCGCCTCTGGCATTGACCCCTGGTTCCTCGCCGAGCTTAAAGCCCTGGTGGACTTCCGCGCCGAGCTTGTCGACGCCCCGGTGCTCACCGAGGAGCTTCTGCGCACCGCCAAATACAACGGGCTTTCCGACCGGCAAATCGCCGCACTTCGCCCGGAATTTGCCGGTGAGGAAGGCGTACGCCGCCTGCGCTGGTCCTTGGGCATCCGCCCCGTATTCAAAACCGTGGACACCTGCGCCGCCGAGTTCGAGGCACAAACTCCGTACCACTACTCGGCCTACGAATTGGACCCCGCCGCAGAATCAGAGGTGACGCCCCAAACCGAACGCGAAAAAGTAATCATTCTCGGTTCCGGACCCAACCGCATCGGGCAGGGCATCGAATTCGATTACTCCTGCGTCCACGCCGCCCTGGAGCTCTCCCGCGTCGGCTACGAAACGGTGATGGTCAACTGCAACCCTGAGACCGTCTCCACCGATTACGACACCGCCGACCGCCTCTACTTTGAACCCCTTACCTTTGAAGACGTCATGGAGGTCTACCACGCCGAAAGCCAATCCGGCACAGTCGCAGGCGTGATTGTCCAACTTGGCGGACAAACCCCGCTGGGACTGGCAGAAAAGCTCCGCAACGCAGGTGTGCCTGTTGTGGGCACCACACCCGAAGCCATCAACCTGGCTGAAGACCGCGGCGAATTCGGCGAAGTACTCCGTACGGCAGGACTGCCCGCACCGGCGTTTGGCACCGCGACCTCGTTCGAGCAGGCCCGCGACGTGGCAGAAAAAATCGGTTACCCTGTCCTGGTTCGTCCCTCCTACGTGCTCGGCGGGCGCGGCATGGAAATCGTCTACGACGAGAGCTCCCTCCGCAACTACATCGAACGCGCCACCGAAATCACCAGCGACCACCCCGTCCTGGTCGACCGCTTCCTAGACAACGCCATTGAAATCGACGTTGACGCCCTCTGCGACGGCACCGACGTCTACCTCGCCGGCGTGATGGAACACATCGAAGAAGCGGGCATCCACTCCGGTGACTCCGCCTGCGCGCTGCCGCCCATGACGCTCGGCACGGAAGACATCAACAAAGTTCGGGAATCCACCGCCGCGCTTGCGCACGGCATCGGCGTCAGAGGACTCATCAACGTCCAATTCGCCCTCAAAGACGACATCCTCTACGTCATTGAAGCCAACCCGCGCGCCTCCCGAACCGTGCCTTTTGTCTCCAAGGCAACTGGCGTACCGCTGGCCAAAGCCGCCTCCCGCATCATGCTCGGTGCTATCATTGCCGAACTTCAAGAAGAAGGCATGATCCCCACCAGCCACGATGGTGGATCGTTGCCCCTTGACGCACCCATCGCCGTCAAAGAAGCCGTCCTGCCCTTCACCAGGTTCCGACGCCCCGACGGTTCCATGCTTGACTCTCTGCTCAGCCCAGAGATGAAATCCACCGGCGAAGTGATGGGCTTGGCCGATAACTTCGGCGCGGCCTACGCGAAAGCCGAGGCAGGAGCGTTCGGGGAACTACCCACCAGCGGCACCGTGTTCGTCTCCGTGGCCAACCGCGACAAACGCACACTCATTTTCCCCATCCAACGTCTGGCCTCCCTGGGCTTTACCATGCTCGCCACCGCAGGCACCGCAGGTATGCTCCGCCGCAACGGCATCCCCTGCGAAACCGTGCTCAAACACTCCGACATCAAAGCCGGAACCGACGGCGTCTCCATCGTGGACCGCATCAAAAACGGGGAGGTTGACCTGATTTTGAACACCCCGGCAGGCTCCGCAGGTGCCCGCCACGACGGCTACGACATCCGTGCCGCCGCCGTTAACGTGGGAATCCCATTGGTCACCACGGTCCAGGGCGTGACCGCCGCCGTGCAAGGCATTGAGGCGCTCCGCGCCGGGGAGCTCTCGGTGCGTGCGCTGCAAGAACTCGACTACACGGAGGACTGATGCGCAGTTTCGGTGAAAAACTCCAGGCTGTCTCGCTTGAGCGCGGGCGGCTCTGCGTGGGAATCGACCCCCATCCGGCGCTACTGGAGCAGTGGGGGCTAGGCGTGACCGTGGATGGCCTTAGGCGGTTTTCCAGGATCTGTGTGGAAGCGTTCGGGCCATCCGTGGCATTGGTGAAACCCCAGGTTGCCTTCTATGAGGCGTTTGGTTCCCAGGGCTACGCCGTATTGGAAGAGACTATCCGTGACCTGCGCGAACAGGGTGCCTTGGTCGTGGCGGATGCGAAACGTGGAGATATTGGCTCCACCATGGCCGCCTACGCCGAAGCGTGGCTCGGTGATTCCTCACCGCTGTGTGCTGATGCCGTGACAGTTTCCCCGTACCTGGGGTTTGAGGCATTGCGCCCCGCGCTGGACCTGGCTCACACTCAGGGCAGGGGAGTGTTTGTGCTGGCCGCCACCTCTAACCCGGAAGGTCGCCAGGTACAAGACTGCGTCAATACCGATGGCGTGCGCCTGGACCAGCTCATGGTGGACGCTGCGGCTGCGGAAAACTCGTCATGGAGAAAAGCGGGTGAATTCGGTGATGTGGGGGTTGTTGTTGGCGCAACCCTTGACAGCGTGCCCGACCTCACGGACCTGAATGGTCCAGTGTTGATGCCCGGTGTGGGCGCGCAGGGCGCGAGTGCGGCGGACGTCGATACGTTGGCGGAAGAAATGAGTGCGTGGGTGTTTCCGAACATCTCACGTGGCATTCTGCGACACGGACCTGGGGTTTTTGAACTTTCTCAGGCGGTTTCTGCGGCGGCGGCCGACTATCCGGGTTTTCCCAGGTGAGCGGTGAGAAAGTATCGGGCTGATCGCGGCAATCCGGAGGGCCGCGACATGGCTTTTTGGAGTAGCCACCTTGGATTTTCCGGTAAGAGTGCTAGACTAGCGGAAGCCCTCGGCCGACATCGATGAAATTATTGTTAAATTTGCGCGATGTTGCGGGCGAAAAATGGTACAACCGATACCACATAGCAATCATCCCTTTATCTGAATTACGGAGGAACCCCGTGGCACTTCCCAAGTTGACTGATGAGCAGCGCAAGGAAGCCCTCGCAAAGGCTGCTGAGGCTCGCAAGGCGCGTGCAGAGCTCAAAGAGAAGCTCAAGCGCGGTGGCACCAACCTCAAGGAAGTTTTGGACCAGGCTGAGTCCAACGAGACCATCGGCAAGACCAAGGTTTCCGCAATTTTGGAAGCAATGCCGAAGGTGGGCAAGGTGAAGGCGAAGGAAATCATGGATGAGCTGGAGATTGCTCAGACTCGCCGCCTGCGTGGCCTAGGTGACCGTCAGCGTCGCGCTCTGCTGGAGCGCTTCGGCTTCGCTGATGAGGACTAGGAACTTAAGGACTACATCAGCGTGACCGGCGATAAACCTAAAAATGAACAGGGCCAAGGTCGTTTAGTGGTTTTGCTTGGCCCGTCTGCCGTTGGAAAATCCACGGTGGTTCATCGCCTTCGTGAAGAAATTCCCCAACTGTATTTCAGCGTCTCTATGACAACCAGGGATCCTCGTCCCGGTGAAGTGGACGGCCGTGACTATTTCTACGTCACGCGCGAAGAATTCCAAGAGAAGATTGACGCTGGGGAAATGTTGGAATGGGCTGACATTCATGGTGGCCTGCAACGATCCGGAACTCCCGCTGGGCCTGTGCGTGATGCATTGTCTGAGGGCCGACCGGTGTTGGTGGAGGTTGACATTGTGGGTGCCCGGAACGTGGCACGTATGATGCCCGAGGCGAACACGGTGTTTCTGGCCCCGCCGTCCTGGGAGGTCCTGGTGGACCGTCTTGTTGGCCGTGGCACAGAGCCGCAAGACGTCATTGATAGGCGTCTTAAAACCGCAAAAGCTGAACTCGCCGCCAAAGATGAATTCGATGTGGTCGTTGTCAACGATGACATTGATCGTGCGGTGGCTGAAATCACTGATATCCTGTTGGGACGTGACTAGCTGCGCGCTGGTTATGTTTCGCAGGGAGTGCTCAGGTACAATCCTGGGTTGATCATTTATCGTAACTTTCGAAAAGGTGCTTGTGACCAACGTGACCAACGTCAACAGCGTGAGCAACGATATTGCCATCACCGAAGCGGTGTTCGATGATCCCATTGGTATCACCGCCCCGCCCATTGATGAGCTGCTGGATAAAGTGTCCTCCAAGTATGCTCTGGTGATTTTCGCTGCGAAACGCGCCCGCCAGATTAACAGCTACTTCCAGCAGGCTGATGAGGGTGTTTTCGAGTTCGTCGGTCCTCTTATTGAGCCGGAGAATCAGGAAAAGCCGCTGTCCATCGCGCTGCGTGAAATCAACAAGGGAATGTTGGATCACGAAGAAGGCTAGTGGCCTGTTGCCATAATCGTGTTTCCCTGCGCGCTTACACTGTGGGCGCGCAGGGATTTTCTTTTATCTCAAGGATGTTGATGTGACTGGGTTGAACATTGTAGTGGGGGTTGCTGGCGGCATTGCAGCCTATAAAGCTTGCCACCTGGTGCGGTTTTTCACCGAGCGGGGTCATTCGGTGACGGTGGTTCCCACGAAGTCGGCGTTGAAATTTGTGGGGGCGGCGACGTTTGAGGCGCTCTCGGGAAACCCTGTGTCCACGTCAGTGTTTGATGCTGTAGATCAGGTGCAGCATGTCCGGGTGGGGCAGGCAGCTGACCTTGTGGTGATTGCTCCGGCAACGGCTGACCTGATGGCTCGCATGGCTGCGGGTCGCGCTGATGACCTACTCACCGCCACGTGTCTGGTGGCTACCTGCCCGGTGGTCGTCGCCCCGGCGATGCACACAGAAATGTGGTGGAACCCCGCCACGCAGGACAACGTGGCCACGTTACGACGCCGCGCAATCACCGTCCTCGAACCCGCTCACGGCAGGCTGACCGGTACCGATTCCGGCCCAGGCAGGCTACTGGAACCAGGGCAGATCGGCGAGGCGGCACTGGCGGTGTATGCGGGGGCACAGATACCCCGCGATCTTGAAGGTAGGAAAGTACTGATCACCGCCGGTGGTACCCAAGAAAACCTGGACCCGGTGCGGTTTATTGGCAACCGCTCATCAGGGCGGCAGGGCTTTGCCTTGGCGGAAATAGCGGCGCACCGAGGTGCGGAAGTGACGGTGGTGGCGGCGAACACGGATGATCTGCCGAACCCCGCGGGTGGAACAGTGGTGCACCGTGTGCTCTCTGCCAGGGATATGGCGGACAAGGTTGGTGAGGTTGCGGGGGAGCAGGACGTGATCATCATGGCCGCGGCCGTGGCGGATGTGCGGCCAGCTCATCAGGCTGCTTTCAAGCTGAAAAAAGCTGCCGATTCGCAGGCTCTGGGGCAGCTGGAATTGGTGGAGAACCCCGATATTCTGGCGGGCCTGACCGAGATTCGGTCCAGCGGGATTTGGGAGAAAAACCCAGTGATTGTGGGGTTTGCTGCGGAAACCGGCGATGACGGTGCAACGCCCCTGGACCATGCGGTGGCGAAACTTCAGCGCAAGGGTTGCGATCTGCTGATGTGCAATGAAGTGGGTGCAGGCAAAGTGTTCGGCCAGGACACAAACTCTGGGTGGATGGTGTTTCCTGACGGCCGGATGGTGGATGTGCTGCCCGGCTCCAAGCTGGAAGTTGCAGCCCAGATCATGGACGAGGTTGTGGAACTAATGCCGCCCTTGTCCAGTTAGACAGCTTAGTCTATATTGGTAGGGATTAATGCTTTACCCTTCTCTTTAACAGCATAAGGACCCACATAATGACACAGGCCGAGGCCTCACACCGCCAGCTCCGCCTTTTCACCAGCGAATCCGTCACGGAAGGCCACCCAGATAAAATCTGCGACGCCATCTCTGACACCATCCTGGACGCCATGCTCGCCAAAGACCCCCACTCGCACGTTGCCGTGGAAACCGTGGTGACTACCGGGCTTGTTCATGTGGTGGGGGAGGTACGCTGCTCCGGCTACGTCGAAATCCCGCAACTGGTGCGTGACCGCCTCCGTGACATTGGCTTCACCTCCTCCGAGGTAGGTTTCGACGGCACTACCTGCGGCGTGACCGTCGCCATCGGTGAGCAGAGCCACGAAATCAGCGCCGGTGTGGAAAACTCCCATGAGATGCGCTCTGGCCAGGAAGTAGAAGACAACGACCGCAACGGTGCCGGCGACCAGGGTCTGATGTTCGGCTACGCCACCAACGAAACTCCCGAATACATGCCGCTACCCATTTCACTGGCGCATCGCCTGGCACGACGGTTGACTGAGGTGCGGAAAAAAGGCATTGTGCCGAACATACGCCCCGATGGTAAAACCCAGGTGACCTTCGCCTACGACGAGAACAACAAGCCCGTCTACCTGGATACCGTGGTCATCTCCACGCAGCATGACCCCGACGTCACTCAGGAATGGCTGGAGGATCAGTTGCGCACGCATGTGCTCCAGCCTGTGATCGCTGACGCCGAGCTGGAAGACCTTGTGACCGACGAGCTGACTCTGCTGGTCAATCCTTCCGGCTCCTTCACCCTCGGTGGGCCTATGGGCGATGCCGGGCTGACCGGCCGCAAAATCATCGTGGACACTTACGGCGGCATGGCCCGCCACGGTGGTGGCGCGTTCTCCGGTAAAGACCCCAGCAAAGTCGACCGCTCCGCCGCCTACGCCATGCGCTGGGTGGCCAAAAACGTAGTAGCGGCAGGACTTGCTGATCGCGTGGAAGTGCAGGTGGCTTACGCCATCGGCCGGGCAAAGCCTGTGGGGCTGTACGTGGAAACCTTCGGCACCGCCGCCGAGGGACTAACCGACGAGGCTATTCAGGCAGCCGTGTCCGAAGTATTTGATCTTCGTCCCGCCGCCATTATCCGCGACCTAGACCTACTGCGGCCCATCTACGCCCAAACCGCCGCCTACGGGCATTTCGGGCGCACCGACCTGGACCTCCCATGGGAGCACACCAACCGCGTGCAGGAACTACGAGCAGCGGCTGGCCTGTAATATGTAGTGCCATGTCAGCCAGCACCGCCCGCGTCCCAGCGCCCACCAGGCCCGTGGCGCGGGTGTTGCCATTACTGGGGCTTTCCCCACTCGACCGGCTTTTCGACTACAAGGTTGACGCCACCCAAGACGACGCTGCGCAACCCGGCACCCGCATCCGCGTCTACTTCAGCGGCAGGCTTACCGACGCCCTGATCATCGCCCGCGGCGACACCACCGACTACCCCGGGGAACTGGCCTGGATCAAAAACGTCATCTCACCAGAAGTGGTCTACCCCCCGCAGATGCGACAGCTAACCGACGCCCTGTGCGACCGGTACGCAGGAATCCGCAGCGACATTATCCGCGCCGCCATCCCCAGCAGGCACGCCCGCGCCGAAGAATCAGACACCACCACGCCCTGGGACGAACTCGGGGACGTGGAGGAACCCGACCTGTCTGCATGGTCCGCCTACCAGTACGGAGAGTCCTTCGTCGATGCAGTCATTGGCGGCACAACCGCGCGAGCGGCGTGGCAAATACTCCCCGGTGACTCCTGGGCGGACGCCCTGGCTGCCCTAGCTGTGAAAACAGTAATGGGTGACGGCGGTGCGCTGATCGTGGTGCCCGACCAACGGGACGTCGACAAGCTGGAAGCGGCATTACGGAAACTCGTGTCAGCCAAACAGATCACCGTGCTCACCGCGTCACTCGGCCCGCAAGCGCGGTACCGGCGGTTCCTGTCAGTGCTGCACGGGCAGGGACGGCTGGTAATCGGCACTCGAAGCGCTGCGTTCGCGCCAGTGAACAACCTGAAACTTGCGGTGATTCTCAACGACGGTGACGACAGCCTCGTCGACCCCCGAGCCCCCTACGTGCATGCGCGGGAGGTACTGACCACCCGCAGCGTCATCGAAGGCTGCTCTCTCATCATGGCAGGACACGCCCGCACCCCCGAAGTACAGCTGATGGTGCAGCAAGGCTGGGCACATGACCTAGTTGGGTCCCGCGACACCATCCGCATGCGCATGCCCCGCATCCACGCCGTCGCCGACACCGACACCGCCCTGGAACGCGACCCCCACGCCCGCACCGCACGCCTGCCGAAAATAGCCTTCGAGGCTGTGCGACGCGCCCTTGACGCCGACAAACCCGTACTCATTCAAGTACCACGCAAAGGATACGTACCAGTCCTGGCATGCGGAAACTGCGTCGCCGTTGCGCGATGCCGACACTGCAACGGCCCCCTGGGCCTGCCCACCGCAGGCAACGCCGACGAAGCCGCCGTGCCAACCTGCCGCTGGTGCGGACGCCCCGCCCCCCGACACCGCTGCAACGAATGCGGCTCCACCAAACTCCGCGCCATCGTCCTCGGAACCGACCGAACCGCCGAAGAATTCGGACGCGCCTTCCCGAAAGTGCCTATCGAACTCTCCGGAGGCAACAAAATACTCGACACCGTAAACGACGGTGCCCGCATTGTCGTGGCCACACCCGGCGCGGAACCCACCGTCACAGACGGCAGCTACGGAGCACTCCTCCTGCTAGACACCTGGGCACTACTTCGACGACCCGACCTGCGGGCCACCGAAGACACCCTGCACAAATGGGCCGCCGCCTCCAGCCTGGTGGCACCACACCACAAAGGAGGGGAAGTGGTAGTTGTCGCCCCCTCCGGACTCATGCCCGTCCAAGCCCTGATCCGCTGGGACATGGTACGCGCCGCCGCCATAGAACTCGACCAACGCGCCGAAGTAGACTTCCCACCAACCGTGCACATGGCGGCACTCGACGGGGCTGCCGCATCCCTAGAAAAATACCTGGGACTCGTAGAACTGCCGCCCAATGCGGAAGTACTAGGCCCCGTGGATCTGCCCCCAGGGGTGACACTACCCGGCGAATACGACGAACGCTGCTACGGACCACCCCAGCGCTACCTCATCCGCGTACCGCTCGCTGAAAGCCGACGCTACGCACTGGGCAAAGCACTACGCGCCGGGCTAGTGAAACTCTACCTCCAACGCGACAACCTGCCACTACGGGTACAAGTAGATCCGCTACATGTGGGGTAGAGAGAATGCATTCTGCATATTGTTTTTACTACAAATGTATAGTGATAGCAGGCAACGCTTTATCAATTCCACAGCTTCAGGAACCCAACAATCATGCCCCAACTCCCATCAGATGAAATAGCCACTCTGCAGCACGCCGTCACTGACCACCATGACCAACTCAATGCGCTCCACGCCAGCGCGCTGGGCAGGGTGGTGGTGCGGCTGGTTCCTGCGAAACTTACCGAGGCCGAAAGCCTTATGCTCGCCGCTGTTGGCGTTACCCCGGCTGACAGCAAAGTCGTTGGAGTGGTGCGGGAACGTGCTGCAGGCTTTCCCGCGTGGCCGATCATCACCGATCCGGACAATGCTCACCACGCATTAAACTTGGTAGCTGAATTGGAGTGGGCGCGTAGAAATACGAATAAACCACAGGAAATCACCCGGCGTTTCAACACCATTACCGCACAGCTCACAGCATCGGTCCCGCATTTCGCGCCAACCCTGTTGGAGGAAGTAGGCCGCATCTTCATTGGTTCTGGGGATACTGCACGCGCGAAGTACTTCTTCGGCAGAGCCCGCGACATCGAGCACAGCTACGTCTTGGACATTGACCCAGAACGCCATGCCGCAGTCTTCACCGAGTTTGCGACCGTCGGGGCCATCAACGGCAAAGAACTCAGCAGGGAAGCTTCCACTGCGCTCACACGGTTCGACCCCGAAGTTGCCTTCGATTATGTTCTGAGTCTGCTCATTGCCATGGGCAACGCGAATGTTGCGCCCTACTCCAATGCGGGCCGCGACCTACGGCGCATCGGTAAGGCCGCAGGATACAACGATGAGCGTATCGACGCCGCGTTATTCGGCACTCTGCTTGACCTCCCATGGACGAGGTTCGGTAGAAAAACTGCCTTCATGGAGAAGGAATCACAGGCGCTGCGTCGGTACCTGGAACCGCAACCGGAGCTACTAGAGCGGCTGACGAGGCGTCGTGACCCATGCGGATTTAGATTGCGGCAGATCCGCAAAGAGTGGGCTGAGGAATCGGTTGAAGTGGTTCCGCCTGTGCCAGTCGCGACAGGTTCTGAGTCCATTGACATTGAAGGAGGTGCGCGACAGCTTGTGAAGATTCTCTTAGGAAACACGCAATCCACCGTAAATACGCAGAACCTGTTAAAACTCATTGCGTCATTCAACGCTGATCCCAACGCCACAGGGTACGAGGTTCAAGACCACATGCCTTTTACCATACTGAAATATGCAGGCAACGAACGCGCCCTGCTCGCCATAGTGGCAAGCCCACTGCTTCCGGGGTTGTTTACGGACCGCGCGGAATACCTAGGCATGCTGAGCTACCTGCGAGAACTGGTTGATAGTGGCATCCTATGCGGACAGTGGCACCTCGGAGTGATCGAACTCGGCAATATAGCGCGAGTGAGAGACGACGTTCTGCCCCGGGGAACCGTCATAGACGGCTGCCTCATTTTAAGTAACCATGAGGAATGGCGCTACGGTTTGCTCACAGCTTTGCGATTTGTGTGGTTGCCTGACCAACGCAGCACCCTCGATGGGCATTCCATAATTCGCGACCAACACTCACCCATGACAGCAGCCAACTTTCTACGGTGCCTGGACATTCTTGAAAGCCGGAGCGATATCCCAGGTGGGTTTAATCCCGAATCCGTGGCTGCAGTATCAGTAGGCACCGGCCTACCACCCCAGGCCATCACTTACCTGTTCGGTGGGGGATACAATCACAAGGGCATCTACCAGCATGCTTTCTTCACTGATGACGAACGCGTACGCTACGGTTTTACCGCTACCCAAGCCAAGGGTGCCTGTTTCTGCGTCAGCACCATCCCCAACAAACACCATCTCCTCGCTGCAGGAATCAATCCCGATGACATAGCCGCATACACCAACGGCATGCTAGACGCTGACGCAGTAACCAACTACTGGCTAAAGACCTACGGTCAGCCCGCGCTCCCCATCAGCAGCGAAACCTACGCAGGACTGGAAACACTTTTCGAAGAAAACGAGATCGCCTATGCCATACTGCCTATAAACACCTCTGTGGCTAATTCTCATTCGCGGGTAGTCAGCAACAACCCTTGGGCAGCCGGACGCGTCCTCACTATCATCCTCCGCGTGGCTGAACAACTCACAGCGGACAATCCCGCGCGGCAGCTTGTTGCTCAGAAACTAGAGCAACTCCGAATCGATGCTGCCGACTGCATGGACGACACCGATCTCAGAACACACATTGAACTTGGTAGTGACTTTATAGACAGATTTGCTAGCGCATATAATACTATCCGTGTATTGCTCGACGGACACCTGGACGCCCTCATCGCTGACCTACGCACTCAACACGCCACACCCGGATACGGCGCCGACCCCAACGTCAGCGCACCCGACATCGTTGCCGACGTTGCCCGGGAACTTTCCCTGAGTGAGAACGCCGCCCGTTACTACCTCCAACTTCTTGCCCTGGCACACCCCACCGATAAAAACATCCGACTTTGGAACAGCTGGAAGAAAAAAGACATCACTGCCGCAGCCAGCGAACTACTCGCCAACAACCTCATCATCGAAGCAAAGCGCAAACGTGCAGGACGCAGCTACTTCCTACCCGGCGCGTGGCTTGAAGGCGTATCAGGAAGCGCACCCATCGAACAGTGGAAAACCCCGTACTACCTCTACTGGAAGGATTCCAAAGCACGCCCCGTCATCGCTGGAAGTCCCATGATCATGCCGTACCGCCAACTCTTCACCGATGCCTGGCAACGCTACCGCAGTGGCGATACCCCCGGGTATGCAGACCTGGATACGGCGCAGTACCGGAAACCACCGCGGCGTCGATAAGCGGCCATGGAAGGCCCGGAGGACTCGGGGGACCTAGGGGAGAGCCGCTAAGCGGTCAACCACCGGCAGCTATGCCGCAGGCGACCAAGAGGCATCTCCCACCGACGACGGGACGTATTTGCGTGGCGCGCAGATGACCAATTCGGAGGGAATTGTACGGTTCACGTCAATTTACCCGGGATGGTATGTCTCACGGACAGTGCATATTCATGTCAAGGTTCATATCAATCGCGATACCGTTTTAACAACGCAGCTGTTTTTCGATGACACACTGAATGACACTATCAACGCGGAAGTTTCTCCCTATAACGAACACACCGGGCGTGATACTTACAACAAGACCGATACAATTTACTCCGATGAAGGGTTGATGCAGGCGCACTATGACGGTGAGAAGGTGATAGCAGCTATCAACATTGGTATCTGATTCTGGGGGTTTCGAGAGGAATGAATGCCCGTTTTTGGTGTCGTGTCAACAGTGCTGGATCTGACAGTCTGTGGATCTTGGCACGGTTGACGTGCGGAAATAAAATGGTATGTTCGTGCGTGCGGGGCTAAGGTCACACCCGTGATACGCTGTACAGCGTAGCTCCGAGTGCCGGAACTGCACGTCTCATGACACTATGGCGAGGAGTTTAGTAGATGACTAAGACTCTGGTGATTGTGACCCATCCGAACTATCAAGATTCAAAAATCAATAAGCGGTGGGTCGAGGAACTAGAAACACAGCCGGACCGTTTTACTGTTCATCACCTGTATTCAACTTACCCAGACACAGTAATTGATGTTGAGCGCGAGCAGAAACTCGTAGAATCACATGATAATGTGGTTTTCCAATTCCCGGTGTACTGGTTTAACTGTCCACCATTGTTGAAACAATGGCTTGATGAAGTACTACTCTACGGCTGGGCGTATGGATCAGGGGGTGAAGCCTTCAAAGGCAAAAAGGTGGGCCTTGCTGTCTCCATGGGTAGCCCCGCTGAAAGCTACACTCCGGCTGGAAACCAGGGGTATCTTGTGGAGGAGATCCTTCGGCCCTTCGAACTGCTAGCCAACCATGTCGAGTCCGACTACCAGCCGATTTTCAAATTTCACAGCACTGAAAACGACCCTGAGGCGACAGAAGATTTTCAGGAAGCCGTCGATCACAGTGCAGAGTCCTACATGATGCACCTATCCATGTATTTTTCTGATGCTGTCGCTGAGGATGATGCTGCCAGTGACGCTGAGGACGGTCAGGGCTAACATTGCCATCTGGGGGTGAGTTGGGGGTAGGTGCATGACACTACACTGAAGGAAGACTTGCCCCTGGTCATGTCGTGCTGCTTGTTTGCTATCTAGGTGGATGTGTGGTTTCCTCAACCAAGGAATCAACAGTATCTCACCTACTACACCATTATGGAAAGCACGCACCCCCTCATCGCAATGACGTTCAGCGGACCAGCCCACTCGCAGCCTGTGGTCCGCTTGGTTTCTGAACCCATTATTCCCGCCGAAACCACCATGCTGGGATTATTCGGCCTACACCCTGATGCGCAGCGGGTAGTAGGGAAGAGTACCCAACACGCTGTTGGCTTTCCCGCCTGGCCGATCATGAACGACCCAGACAATGCCCACCATGCGTTGAACCTGGTCGCCGAGCTGGAACAGATTCGTCGCCGCCCCAGCCTTCGACGGGCTAGAACGCGTATTAATGCTGTGACCGCGCAGTTGGCAGCTTCCGCACCGCATTTTGCACCGACGTTTTTGGAGGAAGTGGCTCGAACTTTTGTCACCGTGGGGAACCGACAAGCCGCACGGCAATTTTTCGGCAAAGCACGAGCGGTGGAACGTGCGCATGGCGTTGCGATTGATGTAGGGCGACACGAAGCTGCGTTCGTCGAGTTTGCCCACGCTGGTGTTGTGAGTGCAACGGAACTTGCGACGGAGTGTCGGGCGGTCGGTAATCGTGGTGGCGATGTACGACAAGGATTTGCGTATGCGTTGAGGTTGGTACATGCGCAGGCTAGGGCTGGGGTGTGCCCATCAACTGACGTAGTTGCGGCGCTGCGGCAGCTGGGGGGTTACGCTGGCATGGACCACACTGAAGTTGATGACGTGCTGGTCAACGGACTGCTGAAGCTTCCTGTGTTCAAAAAGGCATCAACCAAGCTGTTCGTGACGCTTGCCGAAACGTTGAAGCAGTACCCAGACTCTCTTGAGGTGCTGTGGGACGTGAAGCCTCGGAAAACAAAGCCGCTTCAGTTTCTCCGCTTATGGCATGCTGCGGGGCTACTAGAGTTTATGCACACCGACCGTGCGCGCTACGCGCAGTGGCTGGTGGATTTTATTAATACCTACGGTGGTGATGATGGAATAAGTGACTATAGTGCGGTGCTTGAGAATGAGATTTCCTACTGCGGCACTGCGCTTCATGGATTGCGTGTAAGCAAGGTACTGATCTGGATGCCACTCAACGTTATCGATCTATTGTGTGAGCATGGTGTTGTGTGGGATGGCGACAGAACTGACGCGAGTGGGAAAGAAGCAGATTGGCAATTCTGGCTGGAAGATGATTACGCACCGCACCGTCGCTCCTTGGTGCATGCAGCCCGAAATCCCGAGATTTTTCCGCACTTTGTTGAAGGGATATATAACTTCGAGGTAGAGAAGTACCTCGATGTTTTTCTCTCGTACGAAGGTGCGCGGGATTTGCTGGGAAAAAAGATAGATGAGCTAGCAAAAAATCATAATAGCATTAGTAACAGTAACGACATTATTGATGACTGGTCCTTTCTTGCATCGCCGAAAATTTATGAGGCGTATGGCGAACGAATTAAAAAGCTTTTTGAGCGTGATGCAACTGATTTGTTAGTTGCGGCGGTGCGGACAGGCACTATCGCCGAACTAACATGGCCGACTTATGAGCAAGCACTCGCACGTGTTATATCTAAATCTAAGGAAACTGATTTCAGTGTATTCAATTCCTATCCCGCGATAGTGGTGGTTTCTGGTTCATATGTGGAGATAGTGGATGGTGACGTCACAATAGCCAGTGGCGAACTCCCCGCGCGATACGAGGATCTTCACTCGATCTATACAGTAGGGGATAAAATATACGTATTCATTACGTTACAGAACCAGCAGGAACCATGTCTGATGTGGCTGGGGGATGCACAAACATACGCGGTAGATGATCGAGGCTGGGGTGCTACAGATGGTTATGCTCTTCCTTTATCTGATGGGACACGACTGACGGCATTTGGCCTTTTGGGGCCAAATGAAATTACACGCGGGATATACGGTCCCGGAAATGTTTTTACTATAAATAAAGAAAATTCCCCGATATTTTCTACACAGAGTAGTGGCGATAATGTGCGCTTATGGACTGATCATAGCTTCGTTGATTGGGAGGAATCCGCCAAGGAAGCGTTAGAAAAGTTAGATGTATGCTCCTATGGAATTGATATTTCCGCAATTCCCGAGAATGCGAAAATCTGTGCTGAATCTTTGACATGCATCCCGGCATGTCCTACAACTAAGAAAAGCCTACTCGGCGTCGTTAAAGACCATCATGTATATATTGTATATAGCTGTGATTATAAATTTTTCATTATGTCACCACACGGCACCTTTGAAGGCGGCGTATATATAAAAGGTGCATTTCCTCGTCCCGGTGGCGGAATATGGCTGGCATCTTACAGCACTAATAAGGCATGGAAAGATGCTGAAACTGGGGCAAAGATAACGCTCCAAGATAAAAATTCTATCCTCGCAAATATACCATTTGCTGCCTTTCATCAGTTTTATTACCGTGATGAGCGCGCTAGTGTTTTTATGCGGAACTATAGTCGTGAACAGGCGCAGCAAGTAATCACCGCAACCACTGATGATGATGTCCGTTCTATTCTTTCGAAACAGTTAGAAGTCACTGATAATGTATTGTTGGATGAACTGGTAGCCACACAGAAAGTTATTCGTAAGCAGGCTGCCGCATTCCAAAAACTTGCTAAAGGTCTCATGGATGATATTAACCTTCCAAGCATTTCCATCAGTGATGCTGCAGCAGAATTGCTGTACATATATGCAGATAAGCTTCCAAGCGAAAATTCATATACTACCTCACATCATGCGAAGATTGTTGCATCGTTTATTGCTGATCCTAAAAACTTTTCCACTACCTACACTGAGGATATTGATGCTGCATGGATAAAATTTATGCACAATGAGCGAGCTATCATAGGCATGCTTGGTTCTCCACTACTTCCGCACCTCTACAGCGCTAATAACGCTTTTGCCGATCTGGTAGATTTTTTCCGTACTGCAACTATGCTTGGCATTTTTGGGAGTGGATGGCGGTGTGCATTAGTGAAAATTGGAACTTTCAAAAAAATTAGCGAGGCTGCAGATATTTTTCCTGTGGGGTCTGTTGTTGAAGGCTGTCTTGCAATCGAATCTGAATATGATTGGGGCGTGGACGAATGTTGTATAAGTCGCTTTATTCTTATGCCGGACGATAGGGAAAAGGTCGGCGAATATACAGTAACTCATCAGAAGCATGTTCCTATGAAAGCTGAGGATATAATCGCATGTCTCGACGCACTTGCTGCTGCACCAGAGAGGGTTCTTGGTGATAATGCAGTAAACACAATTTCCTGTGGAACAACTCTCCCTTCCGCTAGTATTCGCTATTTTTTTGGCGGCATGAAGAAAGATGAAAACGATAAATTTTCAAGCAGATACAAATTCACAACTGCCGAAGAAAAAGTTACGCAGCTTCATTATAGCTTTCTGGAGGATAGGTATCTAGATCATTTTTCTGACGATCAACATGATAGTCCGGATATATCGGGCTTCCTTCAGTTGCTGGCGCAGGCTGTGCCACCAGGTAACCCAGTATCTTATATTGACCACGGCCCTGATTTGAATGCTATTATCTCTTACTGGCACGAAAGGTTAGGGGAACCTGGCATACACATTACAGCTGATACCTACTATAAAGTTCTCGTTGACTCTCATTTATTATCAGAACCTCTATGGTATGTTCCACGATACGAAACACTTTTTAGTAGAACAAAGTTGGATGATAGTAGCTTTGCCTCTAATTATTGTGACTGCCTCGCGGCCTACTTGCACCTAGCGCAGAATCTAGAGCTCAACGATCCGGGCAGGACATTTGTTGCCCATAAACTCTCGTGGCTGCGTGAATCTGCAGAGAAAAACTTGAAAAATTCTGAGTATCTTGCCGCTGTTCCTTTTGGCAGTAGTTTCACTGATCCCGGTTTTACTGGAGATAAGCGCCCCGATGTTCAGGCAATCAGGCTTTTGATGGACGGCTATCTGGATACCTACATTGCGGATCTGAGCATTGTGCATGATGTGGAAGGATGTCCCTGGGATCCTGCGGTTTCCGCTCCCGGGGTGGTAAACCAAGTTGTTACGCACCTGAGGATTAGTCATGATGCCGCGCGCTATTACCTGCAAATGTTGGGTTTGATGTACCCGACTGATGCATACATCCGCAGGTGGAACAGCTGGAATGCGGCCACTCTCCGGGCGGCAATTGCCGAGCTCGCAGACCGTGGGTTGATTGTGGAAGGCCATCGTGCGCGTGCGGGCCGCAGTTGGTTTTTGCCTGGTGCCTGGCTTGAAGGTGTAAAGAAGGATCGCCCAGTAGAAGAATGGAAGGCCCGCCACTACCTGCTTTGGCAAGACGTGAAGGTGCGGCCGGTGCTTCCTGGAAGTCCTTTGCTTATGCCAATCGCCCAGCTGTATCAGCAGGTATGGCAACGCTACATTTCTGGTGATGTGCCGGGTTATGTGGAACTACGTACCAAAAAGTATCGGCCGCGGAAAAACCGTTAGTGGGTTTTACTAACGTGCCGCTCAACGCGCGTTTCCAACCTGGCTTTGATGGCGGGCCATTCGGTGGGCAGCGCGGAGTACAGCACGGCGTCGTCAAGCGCGCCATTGCGCAAGCGAGTATGCGCGCGCAGGACGCCGTCACGTTTGAACCCCAGGCGCTCTATCGCCGTGCGTGATTGTTGGTTCGACCACTTTGTGCGGATGCCGACACACTGGCAGCCTAGTTCCTCGAATGCGTAGGTGAGCAGCTTCAACTTGGAATCGGGGTTTGTGCCAGTGCCTTGTGCACTCGCGCGGGTCCAGGTATATCCAATTTCTAGGCGGGGAATAGCAGGGGAGAGGTCGTAAAACGTGGTCACTCCCAACATTTCCTCGTCGGATCTGCGGATACATGCGAAAGGCACCATCGCGCCTGAGTCTCTCAGGGCGAGTTTGGCACGAATGTCGTCAGCCATGGTGTCCGGGCCGGGGGTGGAGGTCCACCAGGAGGTGTGCAGGTTGCCATCACGCACGGCGTTGATAAGCGCGTCAGTGTGGTCCAGGGACAGTGGTTCCAGACGCACAAGCTGGCCAGTTAGTGATAGAGAAGGGGAAATCCACATACATACCAGCTTATAACTGCGCCATCTTCTTCCATAGCCACTCCACCGGACCGGTGGAAAAACGACGCAACCACAGGTTGGCAAACATAACGACGGCCGCGGCAATAACAACGTATCCGAGCATAGTTGCCGGAATACGCCACGACTGCACGTGATTAACCAACCCGAAACCCCAACCGTAGAAAAGTATTCCGCCCAGCAGATTTTGCAAGAGATAACATGACAACGCGGTGCGACCCACGTTCTGCAAAAGCCGCCCAGCTAGATTAGTAGTTCCGAGATGTTGGCATGTTTCAATAATAAGGACGAGAAGTCCCATCGCCGTGAAAGGAGCCACAACATAGCGTTCCAGCAGCACTAATCCTGTGGTTCCTGCGATTCCGAAAGCGAGATCAATCGGCAGGGCGACAGCGCCAATGAGCAGAAGTTTTTTCCTTAAGCTCGTGGCTTCCGGATTGAACACTCCTGCTTCGTGCAGCCGCACACCCAACAGAAACATCGCGATGCTGAGCGCGGCAATAAGGATGCTTTCAGAACGAAACAGCACTGCGTTATTCAGGCGAAACATCACAAGATCCAGAAAGCTGCCATGAGCGTATGGGGTGTTCACGTGAGCGGAAGTTGGTATATCGCCTGTATCGCCTGAATAGAACTCAGCCGCCCATGCGATTAGGCTGAGAAGCACAACATGGATAGTGCCCAGAGTGATGATCACTATTCGTTGTGTTCTCGGCCTAGTGAGTACCAGGTAGGAGACGATCAGACCGGTAATTGCGTAACCCATGAGGACGTCAAACTCGGCGATGAGCAGGAAGTTAATCGCGCCGTCGAGAAGCAGCAACAGCATGCGGCGGATATAGGCTCCCGGCCAGCGTTGGTTGCGGCGGTGTGCGGAACCCAGCTGGAGTGCAAGACCCACGCCGAAAATGAGGGACAGCAGCGCCAGGAATTTTCCCTGGCTGAGTGCGGCAATCATGCGTTCCGCAAGGGGTTGGGGTGTGCTGGAGTTGAGCGCACCGAACAGGCCATTGATGTTGGTGAACAGCCATATGTTGGTCCACAAGGTGCCCAGGATGGCGATGCCCCTGACAATGTCCAGCGTGGCAATGCGGGGTGAGGATGAGGATTGGGACGACCCCAATACGATCGTATTGTTCATGGGTGCGATGCTACCATACGGACGTATGGGAAGTGATGCGATACTCGATGCCGTCATCAAGCTGATAGCCACCCGTGGCCCCGACGACACAACAGTGCGAAAAGTCGCCGCCGAAGCCGGAGTATCCGTCGGGGCCGTGCAGCACTACTTCCGCACAAAAGACGAACTGCTCTCAGCCGCGATGCGTGAACTCAACCGGCAGTTCATTGCCAGCATGGAAAAAACCCTGGAAACGCTGCCCACAGCAGAGGAACGACTCCGCGCATTCCTCTATGCCCTCGCCGCCGCCAACGACCACGCGCGCGAAGGTGCCGTGATTTGGACGGCCTTTGCCGCCCGCGCATGCGTCAACGAGCAACTGCGTAACGAGCACAGCGCAAATTGGGATTATGTGGAAAAGACACTCCTGCATCTACTGTGCGACGCCCACCCCGATAAGAACCTGACCGCTGACGACGCCGCCCACATCCTCGCCGTCGCCGACGGCATAGCCGTAGCGCGCGCCGCCGAAAATCCGCGCCGCATGACCGAAAAACGCGCACTCAGCATCCTCAACGCAGCACTTGTCGCAGTGACGGGTAGGGGAGAGCACTAGGAAAGAGTTAGGTCAAGGATGCGTAATGGTGCTTATGACCTGCGGAAACCATGTACCTTGCTGGGCAGTGTGGACAAACCGCTACAACCAAACATGCCCAGCAAGGCCGAGGAACACTTGTACTTTGCATTCCACTAGTTATTATCGGCTAACCAAGTACGCCTGTTAACACGTCCAACATTAAAACAAATTAATGTAACCAGATGGGGGAGCGTAGCGACGTTGCTGGGGTACGTTAGCTGATGTGGCGCTTGGACGGAAGGGGAGGTGGGACTCTTAAGGCAGCAGTGATGGGCGTGCACTGCCTTGGTCGTCGGCTCGATGATTTTCTGTTTTTATGCATGGAGAGGTTGCATCGTCCACTGGGAGCACACTGATGCGTATCGACGCCCCGTGGCAACCGTTGTTGCCAGCAGCATGCGGCATCACGTCAATAGTACTAACGGCATTGACGTTAATCGCAAGTGCACCAAAGGACAGATCCGTAGTTGTTGATCCAGCAACGCCAACAACCTTCAGGTTATCTGAGCTTTCGAACTCGGATCGCACAGCTGCCATGTCACGCGAAGAAGACAAGCGGGTTTTGCCTGTTGTGCAACGACCGTCTGGTAGGGACACTTCAGAGAAAAGTGCTACAATAATATTCATGATTGAATGGACTCGACTTTCGGGCGAACAGGTAGAGGAACTTGTTGCGGTATTGATCAACCGGGAATATGAGAAAAGTACAAGAATTACACCGTCACGAGGCGATGGCGGCGTAGATATAATTTCCCCGGATCGCAATTCCGGCAATCGATTTGAAATCTATCAAGTTAAAAAATTTTCTAGCACCTTAAGCCCAAACCAAAAGCGACAAATTGAATCATCTTTAATATCGTTAATGAACGATGAAAGATGGAAAATAATAAATATAACAAACTGGAATCTGGTAACACCATATAACCCAACTCCCGAGCTTTATAATTGGTTCAATGATCTAACGAAACCCTATGAATTTAAGGCACACTGGTTAGGCCTTGACTTCATAGAGGGTCTAGCTTGTAAATATCCTGAAGTTTGTGATTATTTCATTAATAATAGATCTGACGAATTCCAACAAAGAATTGAAGAACTTTTAGCTATGCTTGGGTTGGGTTCTCCGGAAACCTACTCAAATTTGCAACAAATGCTTCCCCGATTACGTTCTGCGGTTGGTGCGCTTCAGGAAGATCCATTTTATTATTTTAACATCCGCATGGAATATGCTCGCCCCTCAGTTTCTATGACAGATGAAGCTGTAATATCCAAAATTATTGCACCAAATTCTCAAAATGACCCATATTTTATTGTGGATGTTATTCCAAAATGTGCAGAATCCGAAAACCTATCACCAATTGGTTTAGAATTAAAAATGGAAGTAAATCAAGAACGTTTAGATGCGTTAAATAGATTTGCGGAATATGGAGCACCAATTTCATCTCTGGCGGTTGAAGAAGGTTTGCTTCAGGCTCCAAACGGAATTGGTGGAAAACTTCAACGCGGTATAGTTACTTTAGAACAAGATTTTCCTGACATTCCCGATCATCAAAAGCAACTTAGAATAGACGTTATTGGCGGTCATAATAATTCTCTTGCGTATTTAGATATAGACCGAATTGATTTAACTTACGGAAATAAAGGCGCAAGAACTGTTCTATCCGATCCCTTTAGGGTGTTAACCATTGAAATTTGCACGCCTTATGGCGAAATTGATAAACGGATTATTAGCTGGAAGGATCTAGACGTCAAAAATAAACCGCTAGCGCAAGTTGAGCCTATAATAAGATTCTTGTCATATTGTATTGGGTCAAATATAGTTCGAATTGGATGGCGTAATTCCTGGAAGGCTTCTGTTCAGGAAAGTTCTAGCCTTACAAAATTATTTAATAACTCCAAATTCAGGGCAATGACCAAAGGAGTAGAAACCTGGGGTCCAACGCTGCATACAATTCAAGAACATACGACTACGGTTATTAACTCCCCATCTCCTCAAGATGTTTCAAAGGATGATTTTGAGCGCTGGTACTGTGCAGCTAGAATACTTCAAGGGGAGAAGGTAGTTGCCCAATACCCTGATAAAATATATGAGCAATTCATTAAGATTCCCAATGGAGCCAAAGTACCCGACGGAATATTTTTTAAAGTTCCATTTGGTGTTCAAGTAGGAGCGACAATGGTTGATCTCGGGCAAGTCAATATAATATTTGATAATCCAACACTGCAATTGAAACTCGTTGATGGTGAATATAGTTTCTATCAATTTTCGACAGAAGATAGAATTTTTTCCTATTCTCTCAGCCCTCCAAATGGTGACTACTTACCTATTGATGAGATATATTCTGATCTTACGGGGTAGAAATGTAAGGCTGCTGGTTATGGGATTAAATGATAAATGAGTTGGGGTTTTCTCACCACGATTGCCCTCGGACATAGCCTGACGTGTTTAAGTGTTTTAATGCTGCATTTCCACTTCTCAATGGGTACCCTGATATCGGTAATGATCATCCCTGATGGTCTCATCATTGGAATTCAAGCGATGTCCTTTCGGCGGGGTCTTCACCCTAAGATCCGCATCTTGTCAGCCCATACAGCATCGAAAATATGCTTTTCTCCGCAGTGATATCATCGGTTGTTCCAAGCTGAACCGGGGCAATGTATAACGGTCTCCCGTCTTGGTTGGATAGGACTTGTAGGTTCCCGCCGAAATACCAGTGCTTACCGAAAAACAGACCAATAGCCTCATATGCAGAATCGTCCGTCGCCGTTGTTGGTAGTATCGCAGCCTGTGGCTTTTTCGGTGGCAACAACATCGGTGTGAATGAACGTGCCGTTAAGACACAAGATTAGCTCATCTGCTTTTCCTGATCAGCTAATATACTTGTTGCAGGCTCAGGGCATGTTGCGCAATCATATCCAGTGCTTCGTGAAGCTACCGGTAGGCGATGAACAGGAGTGTCATTAATGAGCCAGCAAGCAGGTTGTGTCAGCAATGTGCGTTGGAACGTCAAGATAGGCGCGTTAGGTGAGCCATACGGAAAAGGACCCCTGCTTTGTTTGCCTAATGGCTAACGAGGCTACTAGCAGTTGGGCCTTATCTTTTATGCCCGCGATACACATGCTGGTTTGGAAATTTAGGTGCTTATAAGACTTCTAGTCTGCGCCTAAGCGAGAAAACCCTAAATTCTCCTTTTTAAGTATGCTAGTGGATTGTTATTGTAACGCAAAAAAATCGAACTCATCATTGTTGTTGGTGTTGCCATTAATGATAATGAGTACATCGGAAGAAAGGACATTGCTGTTGATGCAAGCGTTACTATGCTTGCAGCAGAATTAACATGGTTCATGAAACCACCGCGCCTCTGATTAGCACGATCTTGATTATCAATTTTCGTAGAAATTTGCGAGTGCTCTATTGATAAGTTACCTATTGATATATTGATGTTATTATTTATAATGGTATAGCGAGGTGTTTTGCGAAACGGATACATGGCATCCTCCTGGTTTTAGTTACAGCCGTGCTGATGAGTAAAAGTATCTTCACATACCCCTCCTTAAGCGCCGCATTTAGACAATGCGATAGCCCAGGGGGCTTAAAAATAATTAGATTACTTTAACCATTCTTGAACAGGTGGTATCTGGAGCCGCTCCAGAACGCCTCGGTACTATAAGACTGCCTCATTGGGGGCTGAAGCGTGCAAGTTTTTCATGATGTAGCTGCCCTCCAATCTTCAGCTTTGTGCCCTGTTTAATATTTACATTGTTCACAGGGATGTCTTCTTAATAGGTATCATAGCCGCAACTATCCCGCTGCGCTAGAGCTAGAAAACCTTCTAGCAACTTCACCCCTCCCAATCTTGTGGCATAAGTCACTCATCTTTCCCTTTTATCATTGGTTTATGCCTCAGTTAACCAATGGCTGTTATGCGAAAGTTGCATTTTTGCAATTTTTAAGTGATGCAATTCACATAATTTTCGGCATGCTTACCCCGGGCACGGCCGTTGATGGGTAGATGACTAGCGTCATTACCCTTCGCTACCGATCTTTTTACTTCAGGTCTAGTTGTACGCTCTAGCCTGGCGAGATATACAACCCCATGATTTTTGCACCATCTACTAAGGGTTAAGGGTCAAAAAGTGTGTCCGGAATCGCGGATTTTCACGGATTGACCTGT
>ERZ773250.97-NODE-97-length-58582-cov-4.077041_pt1 | contig 58582 bp, 55 predicted proteins | sample MGYA00511258_ERZ773250 | MGnify/ENA primary metagenome ERZ773250 (study PRJEB29015, sample SAMEA2738164) | human oral metagenome | biome: human oral; feature: human-associated habitat; material: saliva | place: China | collected 2187 ... | reverse complement strand
TCTCTGAATATCAGAATCTGGTTGCATTATATAACATTTATGGTTAAATGTCAATAATTAAAATATCCTCACTTCTGTGCGATTATCTAAATAATTTCAAAACTGGTGAGGGGCGAGTAGAAGTACTTACTCGATTGGGTATGGTAATTGACTGGTGTCTGGACCACCCAGAATACACGGCCAAGATCAAGGTTATACCTAAAAAGGATTATCCTATCCTGATGCCGTGCGAGTTCTGAGGTATAGATATACAGATAAAGAGATTCGAACTTTTAACCAATCAAAAACTAAAAAAGACCGGCAAAGCCGGTCTTTTTGTTTACATATAATAATCAAACATATATGCATACTGAAGGAAATGCCCACGATGGTTGAATGCCGGATTATTCCAACATTTTTGCAATCCATCTGTAAAAATATTCCCTGTAACAATACAGTCATCTTCAGAATATCCCTGAGAGACAATATCGCCACGCGAATTGATTAGGAAACAAGAGTGAAGATTTGTTGCATAATCCTGAATAGTAATGAAAGGCTCATCACCAGATGCAGCTTTTTTCTTCTGGATGAGATTTAAGTAATATTTGCGCTCCTCATCCGTCAAAAGAAGCTCATTATTCTGATAGGCTTTTCCCTGTGGGGCGATAAGAATATAGAACAAACGCTCAACACCAAGATCTTTAACTAGATCATAAATGTAATCAATCTGATTGAGATTATCTCTACGAATCAAATAATTAACGCGGATCGGAACACCAGTGTTCCGATAGCGTTTGATATTCTCAACTGCGCGCGCCCAGGCACCTTTGCCACGAGATTTATCGTGTGTTTTTTCATTGCCATCAAGCGAAATCAATAGCAACGTATTCGTTGCAAGCAGCGTTTCTGCTATTTTTTCGCTCCAAATCGATCCGTTCGAAGTAGTAAGCGTTTCGATTCCTTTTCCCGCCGCATAAGATAAAATTTCAAGAAAATCAGGACGAAGAAATGGTTCACCACCAGTAAAATCGATTCTGACGAGATTTGCATCGGTAAGAATATCGATAATCTCTTTCATTTTCTCGAGCGAAAGCTCATTCGGATCTTGCTCACCGCTTAGGCAGAACGGGCAATTGTAATTACATTTTTTTGTAACCTGCCAACAAAGCGAAAGTGGGTTGCTCAATTTGACTTGAAGCTTTGACAGCTTCTCATTATGACCGGCCTTTTTTTCAACTATTTTCATTACAGTCCCCTCCGTAAAATTTTTGTGCTTTTGCTTCGAATATTAAAACTTTGTGACGAATCGTCAAGGAATTGAGCGAAACATGAATCTTATTCGGAAACGCAGAATAAAAAACTTCTTCGTCTGGAAGAACTATTGTTGTATCAAGCAATGCTTTTTCTTCAAACCCAATAGAACGATAAAAATTGCGCATCTTAAACGAGAGTTCCTCAATCCCGGCAATCTTCGAAAACTCATCATCGCCGGCATTTTCAACGAGAATAATTTTCCCGTCATCCTTCAAGATTTTCTTCAATATTGGAAGAATCTGATCAAACGAATCACGCATCGACGTAAGACTCCATCCACCGAAAATTATATCGATGCTTTTTTCTGCAAAAGACACATCCTTCATATCACTAAGATAAAAATAAACGTTCTCTGCATGATTTTTTCGATAATTAATTTCCATTAAGGATTTACTACGCTCAACAACGTGTAAATTTTTACCAGACGCCAAAAGCGGTGTGAATTTTCCACTTCCAGCTCCAATTTCGAGAATTTCCTGACCTTGAAAACGATAATCGTCCACGAGATAACCTGCGATCTTCTTTTCTGAGTCCTCACACTTGCTAAACGCCTCATAGGCTACTCCATCGCTGTAATCAAACAGCCAAAGTTTATCGGTAGTCGCCTTCATATAATCACCTCCTTCTTTTTAAAGTACGACACCCTAACAATAATATATTAACATATTTTCCCATAAACAACAAGTCAATGTAATATCTCAGGATCTTAAAACATAAGAACTCAGGACCTTAACGGGAAACTTGCATTATTGGCAAATCCATGTTAAAATATTATTAATTAAGTTCCTTGACTTAATCGTTTTTTAAAAAAATTTAGCGTATTTCTGAAGGGGGGTGTACATATGCATTACGATTATAACAAGGCAACTTTAGCAGCTCGGGCGAAACTCGAACGAATAAAGCCAAATCAAAATATAGACATCAACGAACTATTTTTCGCTTCAATTTCTAATTACCTAAAAGACGGACAACATATTCTAGATATTGGAACTGGAAATGGCTTCGTCCTTAGCGAAATCGTTCGGCGAAACCCAAATCTGCACTTAACCTTACATGGGGTCGACAATTCTAAGGAAATGGTTTCGCTTGCACAAAAAAAGCTCGGTGATAAAGCTATAATATTAAAAGCCGATGCAAGCTATTTACCATTTGCTGACAGAAGTTTTGATCTCCTTACAGCAAAGAATGTCACTCGTATCCACACCGGAGAAATCTACCGAGTTTTAAAACCTGGTGGCATCTTCGTATTTCGTGAATACGGACGAGGCAAAGGGTTGTGCGAAATCACATCCCTATTTCTTGATCGTATCATCAGACAACGTGACTCATCTTTCTATGTTGATAGCTTAAGTAAAGCTGGTCTTCATATTTTAAGCTTCAATTGCTATACTATCACCAGGAAATATGAGTCCATCGAAAATCTCATCACTATTGTAAAAAGTTTTCCATTCATCGAAAATTTTTCACAAGAAGACGAACAAAAAATCATCAAAAATTTTCACGACCCCGTCGTGACATCAGATCCGTTTATTCTGGTCTGCAGAAAGGAGCAATCATTATGAAGAAAGTTGAATTGTTATTCGACGCACTCAGATCGCCATACGACATGGCGCATATCATCCAAATTGCGCAGTCAATTGATGCAAAAGTTTATACCGCCGGCAGTTCGTTGTCATTCGAAATGCCGAAAGTAAAATCGAAAGTCCGTTCTTGGAACATTAAAGATGGGTTTACATCAACTCATTACGAAACGCTTGAAGACGCAGTTAGTGATTTACACTCAAAAGGCAAGTACCTCATCGGTACTTCAGGAGAAACTAACAAAATTTTCTATGACGTCAAATTGCCGCTTGATCAGGACATCGTCATTGTCTTTGGAACAGAAAGTTCTGGTCTCACAAAAGCAAAACAAGCTATGCTTGACGACGTCGTAAAGCTCCCGATGGATAAAACGAAAGTTGATTTCCTCACACTTCCAGTAGCTGTCTCCGCGATGGCCTACGAGCTCTACCGCCAATACTCTTTGTAAAGATTTTCCTAAGCATCGACACGAAAGGGGGTGTTCTGCAATGTTAAAAGGAAAAACTATCTATTGTGTTGTGACAGGAGCACACAGAACAGCAACTATTGCAGTTTTTCTTAGCATGCTAAGAAATAACGGAGCGAGCAACATCATTCTGATACCCACTCCGGCAGCAATGTCTTTCCTTGATTTCAAATCGATATCAAGTAACGTCATAGTTCGCTACGAATCAAACGGTTACCAGCAAATCCCAGAAGAGGACATCGTAGTTGTTGCTCCATGCACTTTTGACACGTTTTCTAAAATAGCGTCTGGGATTGCAGACAACTATGCACTATCAATCATCCATGCCGCTATTGGCAAGAAAAAGCCAGTAATAGTAGCACCATCGATGGGCACTCAATATTGGTGGCATCCGATTGTCTCAAGCAATCTCAAAACCTTAGCGGAGTATGGTATCGAAGTAATCTGGCCAGAATATATTTATGAGCCAGACAAAACCTTACAAAAAATCAGCATGGCTCCTTGGCAAAAAGTGCTTGATTGTGTCTGCCATAAATACCAAAAACTCAGGTATAGCGGCAAACAAGTAGATTGCCAAAATTTTCAGAAAATCATTTCTGAAAACTATCCGATTTTTGCACATTTCGGACATATCCTACAGCAAGATCACTACACAAATGCAAAGGCTGGATTCTTGGCTTTGAAAATGAACGACGGAAAAATATTAATCACCCGCACCGGCGCAATGGTCGGCAACCTCAATCGTGAAGATTTAACTATCATTACGAACCAGGATACAGATAATTGCATCCACTGGTGTGGAAAATATCCGCCGTCGTCAGAAACTCCGTTAGTTCTTGAAATATTCGAGAACTTCCCAAACGCAAAGGCGATTATCCATGGCCACTGCAAAGACGTAACATATTCTCCGAATCTGCTTGATTATCTCAGCAAAGAATACCTAGCCTATGGCCAATGGGGAGAATTATTTAAAATTTCTCCTTTGCTGAAAAAATTCGGTTGCGCGATCATGAAGCTTCACGGCGAAATAGTAATCGGCGAAAGTTTCGACCAGGCCCTTTCGTATTATCGCGAAATGTATGAGAAAACGCTATAATTTAAAAGGCTCCGCTCTTGCGGAGTCTTTTTCTGTCTGAACATAGAAATTGCAAGAGGAAAAGCCGTAAAAATGCTGGTTTTGACGTACATAGAAGCACTATCTGGAGATTGTATAAGAAGTGGAAAAATTACAATATTAGCTTTGTTATAATGAATATAAAATTATGGATCCAATGCGATGAATAGACAAGAAATTATAAGACAGCTAAGAGACTTAAAGTTGCCTAAAAATGAATACTATGTTCTCTCTGGAGCTTCATTAGTGTTACGGGGAATTCGCGAAACATGTTCTGATATCGACTTATGTATATCCGAAGAATTATTTGATGATGTAAAAGAGAGATTAAGGATGACACCCGATAAATTAAATTCTTGCAATTTTTATCAATTAAGTGATGCATTGGAGGTAGTTGTTGATAAAAAGGATCATTTTAATATGGAAGAAGGTGATGAATTTAATCTTGAAGATATTAAAACGATTTTAGCTTTTAAGGAATCGCGTAATCTCCCCAAGGATCAGCAGGACATAACTAATATAAAGAAATATTTAAATAAAAAATCCCCGAGCGAAAAAGTAAATCCTCTCATATCGTAACGCTGTAATATAATAAAAATATGAAAATACACGAGATGAATCTGCAGCCAAAATATTTTGATTTCATTAAGGATGGTACTAAGCGAATCGAGCTTCGACTTTATGATGAGAAGAGACGATCAATTCAGCTTGGGGATATTATTGAGTTTGCGAAATCTGATGACGAAAAATTTAAGGCAGAGGTAGTTGGACTCTTGCGATATAGTTCTTTTGCGGATTTATTTGAAGATTTCGATATTTCTATTCTCGCAGATAGTTCTATGACAAAACAAGAACTACTAGAGGTGCTTGGAGAATTTTATTCTGAAGAGAAGCAGGCGGAATTTGGAGTGATAGGGATTCGCATTAAAATAATCTAAGGATAAATGGAAACTTTGAGACGATTGTCATGAAAATATATCTCGCATCTTATGCCACGATGACCATGGGAAAAATTGGCAAAAATGAAGGCGGTGAATTAGCTGGAAAAAGAGCCGTCTTTATTCCTACTGCTGGTGACCCATACAAAAATAAGGACTTCGTCGTAGCTGATAAAATTGCCCTGCAAAAATATGGAATTGAGGTAACCGATTTAGATTTAAAAAATAAAACGGAAAAAGATATTAATGAATCACTGGCCATGGCTGATATTTTATTAGTTGCCGGCGGTAATACTTTTTATTTGATGGAAAAATTGAAGGAAAATGGCGCAGATAAGGCTATAAAAAATTTTATTAGTAGGGGTGGAATTTATATCGGATCAAGCGCGGGGTCAATAGTTTGCTGCCCAACAATTGAGGGTGCGGAAAAATTTGACAATCCAAACTTAGCACCAAATTTAAAAAATTTTAATGGAATGGGCATTTTTAATGAAGTGATTATTCCACACACCCAAAAAGAAAAATATATCGAAAGAATAAAAGAAGCTACAGAGAAACTTACTTCTAAGAGTTTTAAAGTTTATCATCTAACCGATGATGATGTGCTGTTTTTTGATGGAATTAATTCTATCGTATTGTAGTTTGACTACTTTTATTATTCTCTAATATAGTCAGTATACTCTGGGGAGTAGGAGACGGTGTCTTGAATTTTTCCTGGCTCAAATAGACCAATTTCAACATTATCCGATGGATGAAATTCGGTAGCAGGGTCTAATTCTAATTCGTAAACAATGAAGATAAGTGGTCTATTCGCTGCAGCATCAATCATCTTGAAGATTTTGGGACCGGAAGTGATGATAAACTCGCCTACGCCAATTTCTTCAGTTAATTCCCTTTTTAGGGCTTCATCTATGGTCTCGTAATGCTCAATCCCACCACCTGGTAAATCCCACTTCTTACCATCTTCTTTAACTAATAGAATTTTTCCGTTAAAGTTGATTTTCGCTTTAACGGAAACGCGGTAGTAAGGGCTTTTGATTTGCATAGGTTTGACGTTCTTTTATTGGTAAAATTTAGTATTCTTTTATTAGTAAGGTTTAGCGTTCTCTTATTAGTAAAGTTTAGCCTCCTTTGGCAACTTGCTACCTTCGAAGATGTCTTTCAAATCTTCTTCTTCGAGGGTTTCTTTTTCGAGAAGCGCGTTAGCTACACGATCGAGAACTTCACGGTTAGCAAGCAAAACAGCTTCTGCACGCTTAGCGGCTTCGTCGGTAAAGGCACGCACTTCTTGATCGATAAGCTCGGCAGTTTTTTCGGAATAAGGTTTGCCACTAGTGAGAGCGTAGTAAGATGATTCGTCGGATGGAAAAACTTGATTACGAGTCTTGGTACCAAGACCTTCGCGAAGAATCATATCCTTGCTGAGTTCGGCAATATGTTTCAAATCTGAAGAGGCACCAGTGGTGACACGATCTTCACCGAAAACGATTTTTTCCGCGATACGACCACCCATTGCACGAGCCATCACATCCTTGAGTTCGTAAATATTTTTATAGCTACGATCTTCTGGCGGCAAGAACCAAGTGACACCACCAGTATGACCACGAGGAATAATGGTGATTTTATGCACTGGATCGGAATCTGGCAAGACGTGTCCGACCACGGCGTGACCGGCTTCGTGATAGGCGGTAAGTTTCTTTTCTTCGTCATTCATCACCTTAGATTTGCGTTCTGGACCAATCGCCACACGTTCGAAAGCCTCGGTGAGATCCTTATTGGTGATTTCCTTGTGACCAACTCTCGCCGCAGTAATGGCAGCTTCGTTGGCAATATTGGCAAGATCGGCACCAGAGGAACCGGCAGTTTTCTTGGCGAGAGATTCAAGATCAATCGATTCGACGGCTGGTTTATTTTTGAAATGTACCTTCAAAATTTCGAGACGATCCTTGCGTTCTGGCAAAGTCACCTCGACATGACGGTCGAAACGACCGGGACGGAGCAGCGCCTTATCCAGCATATCAATACGGTTGGTCGCGGCAATCACGATAACGCCAGATTCATTATCGAAACCATCCATCTCAACGAGAATTTGGTTCAAAGTTTGTTCATCTTCACGGCCTGCCCCACCACGAGAGTCACGCTTGTGAGCTACGGCATCAATTTCATCGATGAAGATAATACTTGGAGCGTTTTTCTTAGCCTTACTGAAGAGGTCACGGACACGAGAAGCGCCGACACCGACGAACATTTCAGCGAATTCAGAACCGGAAATACTAAAGAATGGAACATTAGCCTCACCTGCAACAGCACGCGCCATGAGAGTTTTACCAGTACCTGGATCACCAGCGAGTAGGACTCCACGAGGAATTTTAGCACCAAGCTTTTCGTATTTTTTAGGATTTTTCAAAAAATCTACGATTTCTGAGAGGTCCTGCTTAGCAGCTTCGTTGCCTGCAACATCTTCGAATAAGACGCGTTTTTTATCTGGGCCATAAAGTTTGGCACGAGATTTGCCAAAACTCATGCTTTCTTTATTCACGCTTTGCGCTTGGCCGAGCATACGGCTAAAGAGGAAGACGGCAAGGGCAATCGGAATCACAAAAGAGGCAATATTAAGGAAAACTCCAAGCAAATCAATGTCATCCGAATAGGTGATATTTGGATATTTTTTCAGACATTCTGTAGCATCGTTGCCGGACTTGTCAGCACATTTAACAGTGAGGCCTTGGTCATAAAGAGTACCTGCGCCGTCTTTGCGGGAATATTTTTTGGCTTTTTGATCTTTATAGGTGATAGTGAGGTTATTGCCAGAGACGTTAATTTCCTGAATTTTGCCATTTTCTTGATTGGCTTCGGCAATGACCTCAGAAAGTGGAACGTCCTTATGAGCATTTTCACCATTACCGGTAACATAATTCCAAAAAGCGAGTGAGAGGACAAGGAGAAGTAGGGTCGAAAAAATCGAACGGAAGGTGTTCGAAGGGCCATTTTTCTTCGATTTGTTATTATTTGATTTCACAAATTTGATTTTAGGACGATTCGAATCAGTATTTGAATTATTCATATCTATAATTTTAACATATTTATTGCATAATTAACGGAAATGTGGTAGATTAAAAGAGTAGTGTTTCGGGGCGTGGCACAGTTGGTAGCGCGCGGCGTTTGGGACGCTGAGGTCGCAAGTTCGAGTCTTGTCGCCCCGACCATTATGAAAAGAAAAATGATCCTTTAGGGATTATTTTTGTTTTCATATGTGTTGAGATAACAAGACGAGAACGCAGTTCGACTGGACGACGAAGCGAGTGAAAAATAAAAGTTTACTTTTATTTTTTTGAGCGAGGAGAAACAGAAGGATTTTTGCAAAAATCCTAGTCTTGTTAGATTTTGCGATAGCAAAAGATTACCATTATCACATATTGCGACTATTTATATGGTCGTTTTTTATTTATGTTTAGCTTAATCGAACTTGCGGAACGTCCCAAGGGGTAAACGAAAGTTCGAGTCTTGTCGCCCCGACCATTCCAGGAGGAAAAATAAAGAAAATTTATTTTCTTTATTTGACCGACGCAGAATGGAAAGATTTTGCGATAGCAAAAGCTTGCCATTATTATGCTACGACTATTCATATGGTCGTTTTTTTTATTTGTATTTAATTTTCAGAACTTAAGTTCACGTAAATCATCCAAATCTATTCCCTGCTCTAAATATAACGATTTGATATCAGTAGTGATAATTTCATCTTCATCAAAACCTAAAAGTTCTGCGCAGTTTATTACATCCTCAACTTTTTCAGATTCGATTTCGAGAAGATATCCGAGCTTTGGCCAATGATCAATCGAGATTTTAGAGTCACCTAATAGGAATTCATCCCTGGTATTTTCTTGATAAGTTTTATGCGACAGACCAAGTTTTTCGAGGATTATCAAAGCTTCATCAAAATCATTTACAGTAACCTCCCATTCGTTAGTACCGGAAAGCGAATCATCGACAATCTCTTTTACGGTCAAAGTCGTTTTCTTACCATCTGTTCGGAGTCTCCCCCAACGAGCGTTTGATTTTGGAATTGAATCAAAAGTATATCTTTTGAAATTATAGAACCCTAGTGGCTTGGCGTTTAATTCTAAGAGTTTATTTTTGGTTTCTTCTGGATTAATATTGATGATTCTACCTTCAATTTCTACGCCCATAATTGCTCCTTTTATAGATTTAGTATAACATCGATACCAATGCGAATCACCTTCTCTTCAGAAATTTTCGAAAAATTATTAGGCACAATAAATAATCGCGAGGGTTTCGGCGACACGAAAACTAGCGACTTTGACTTGATGGGATTTTAGCCATTCATCGACAGCGCGAGCGGAACCTGGTAGTTCTGGATTGTTATAATCATGCACAATAATTACGCCGCCTTGCGACATTTTGTCGGTAACGAGACGTAGACTGGTTTTGATGGACTGGTATAAATCGCCGTCCAGAAAAGCATAGGAAATCTTTTCCGGTATATCATATATGATATCAAGATCATCAAAAAAGGCCTTTTTAATTTTCGGTAATCTGAGTCCCATTTTCTTAAATTTTTCAATAACTTCACGCTTAGTGACAAGTAATTCCCCAGCCTGAAAAGCATCACCAGCAGCCGAATTATCCTCACGAGTTTTGGCCGGAAGTCCTTCAAAAGAATCGTAGAGCCAGAGGGTTTTCTGACTTGCCTGAGCGGCTTGATTTTCTGGTTGGAAGGCGCCACCATGGCCCATCGATTCTAAAAGTTTTTGATAAAGTACAGAGGTATCAGCCTTATAACAACCAAATTCCACAACGTCACCTGGTACATTGTTATTTAAGGTTTTTGTGAGTTCCTGCAAAAGAATTTCCGTCTCACGAGCGGTGACTTGCTGCATGTAATCCTGATTTTTGGAAGAATTTTTGGCTTTCATTTGATAAATTTATTTTAGAATTTTTGACTGAATTTTATTTTGAGAAAATTATTTTTTACGCAAGAAAAAGGCAAAAATTATGCCGCCGATGCCAGCAGAAATTATATCACCCATGGTATCGCCAACACCTGGAGCATTAAGTTCTTGCATATGTCCGCCACAAAGCTGATCGTAGGAAAATTCAAAACATTCCCAAGCGGCAGCAATGAAAAACACGAACGAAACAATGAAGAGAAAGGCGAAGGCGGTGGAGTATTTCTTAATTTTCACGGCTGAGGTACTTGAAGTGGAAGTGGATTTTATGGCAGAATCTTTACCATCATAGACATTATCGAGGATTTCTTTGGCGAGAAAGGCGGAAAATACACCAGACAAAGTGTGGACGATTTTATCATAACTCGGAGAGCCAAAAATAATCAGGGTTTTATACCAATCGAGGTCAATGCCAAGTACCATAGCAACCACTAGGAAGAGGCTATAGGCAAGACGAAGTTTAGTGGAAGTGTGAAAGTTGATTTTCGCGATTAAATCTGGGACGAAAGGCAGAATGATTGTCACGAGATAACTTGGTAGTTTATGCCAGGTTACCGGATCGATAAAATGCATAATAGTAAGTGCGACACCCGAAATGACAATAAGGAATTTGATACTTAAATCTAGTTTAGCGAGATTGGAAGTTTTTTGGAATTGTTTAATAAATTTTTTCATAATGAACTCTTTAATTTGCTTTATTTTAACATATATGTTGTAAATACAGAACACCCCGCCGGGGCGGGGTGCTGTTTAGTGCCTTATGTATTTAGAGATTCGAGTTTTAATGGCCTTATTTGTCGACGACTTCACCTTCGACTGGTTCATCTGGGTTAGATTTGCCAGCTTCTGGATTAGCCTGGTCGGCAGAGTTAGCTTGGTAAAGTTTAGCACCGATTGGCATGACTTTATTAGCTAATTCTTTAGCGGCTTCTTCATATTTAGAAGCCTCGGCATTGGTGTCTTTTAGGACTTCCTTAGCTTCTTCGACTGCCTTTTTGATGGTTTCTTTATCTTCATCAGAGATTTTATCCTTGAACTCATCAGGCATTTTTTCGTATTGATAGATAGCTTGTTCTAGGTGATTCTTAGCATCGATAGCTTCGCGCTTTTTCTTATCTTCATCAGCGTGGAGCTCGGCGTCTTTTTGAGCTTTTTCGATGTCTTCTTTTGACATGTTACCAGAGTTTTGAATAGTAATACTCTGTTCCTTGCCAGTTCCCTTATCGCGAGCGGTAACGTTTAGAATACCGTTAGCGTCGATATTGAAGGTAACTTCAATCTGAGGAACACCACGTGGAGCTGGAGCAATACCGTCGAGTACGAAACGACCAAGGGATTTGTTATCGGAAGCCATTTCGCGCTCACCTTGCAAGACGTGAATTTCTACCTGTGGCTGATTATCAGCAGCGGTGGAGAAAGTCTCAGATTTTGAGGTAGGAATAGTAGTATTGCGCTCGATAAGCTTAGTGGAGACACCGCCCATAGTCTCAATACCGAGAGAAAGTGGAGTGACATCGAGTAAGAGAACATCCTTCACATCACCCTGAAGTACACCACCTTGAATAGCAGCACCGACAGCCACGACCTCATCTGGGTTAACACCTTGCATAGGTTCTTTACCGAAGAGTTCCTTAACCTTTTCAACTACAGCTGGCATACGAGTCATACCACCAACCATTACCACTTCATTGATATCACTAGTGGAAAGCTTAGCATCCTTGAGAGCCTTGTGAACTGGTTCAGCGAGGCGTTCGATGAGTGGGGAGACTAATTCTTCCATCTTTGAGCGGGTCAAAGTGTATTCAAAATGTTTTGGACCATCAGCATCGGCAGAGAGGAATGGAAGGTTAATTTCAGTTTCCTTAGCGGAAGAAAGTTCCTTCTTAGCCTTTTCAGCCTCATCCTTAATACGTTGCATGGCGGCAGCGTCTTTCTTGACATCGATACCAGATTCTTCTCTGAATTTATCACAGAGGAAGTTAACGATGAGGTTATCGAAGTCTTCACCACCAAGGTGGGTATCACCATTCGTAGAAAGCACTTCGAAGACACCGTCACCTAATTCAAGGATGGAAACATCGAAGGTACCACCACCAAGGTCGAAGACCACGATTTTCTCTTCGCTCTTCTTTTCGAGACCATAAGCGAGAGCAGCGGCAGTAGGTTCATTAATAATACGTTTAACTTCAAGACCGGCGATTTTACCAGCATCTTTGGTAGCTTGACGCTGAGAGTCGTCGAAGTAGGCAGGAACGGTGATAATAGCTTCGGTAACTTTTTCACCAAGGAAAGCCTCAGCATCAGCCTTGATCTTAGAAAGAATCATAGCAGAGATTTCCTCTGGGGTATATTCCTTACCATCCATTTCTACGGCTACACCGTTACCTTTTTTAACAATCTTATATGGCATAATGTCGAGATCGCGTTGAACTTCTTTATCGTCAAACTTACGACCAATCAAACGCTTAATACCATAGATGGTGTTCTTTGGGTTAGTAACACGTTGACGTTGGGCAACTTTACCAACAAGGCGATCACCTTTTTTAGTCACAGCCACGACAGATGGGGTGGTGCGATCACCTTCAGCATTGGTAATAACTTCCGGCTTTCCGGCTACCATGTAGGCGAAAGCGGAGTTGGTTGTACCAAGGTCAATACCAATAATTTTACTCATAAATACTCCTTGTTTATTATTTTTGGCACTTTAGCGGTTATTCTGCTAATTTGTCTTAAGTATAGCTAATTAGCACTCTAATGTCAAGACTGCTAATTATTAAATTAACAGGGGTGGATGAGAAAAATTAAAAAGATTTTTGAGATTTTTGCCTATTTTTTGATGAAAATTTTCTTCACAAATTCGATTAATTCGACTCGGAATTGGAAGAGTAGAAGACCAATACCAGCTACTGAAGAGCCGATGATTGCCGTAGAGCCATTAAATTGCTTGGGCGTTTTTTCAGGATCGCCAGTTTTTGGTACCTCAAGCTTATCGGTGGCACCAGTATTGGTCTTTTGCTTGCGACAGCGATGCGTCTCAGGATTACGTTCATACCCTTCTTTGCAATGCGTAGGAGTTTTTTCGTCTTTTGAGTCAATCTTCTTGCAACGGTTAGTAGCTGGATTTAACTCCTTGCCTTCACCACAAGTTTTAGGTGTCTTTGGTACTGGAATTTTTACGCAACGGCCACTCTTTGGGCTGATTGTTTTACCCACTTCGCATGGTTTCTTTGCATTTCCTGCAGGACTAATCTTTTTACAACGATGCGTCTGAGGGTTAAGGTAATAGCCTGTCTTGCAGATTTTTGGTTGATTTTCATGAGAATTCTCCTTATTACAGCGATGAGTAGCTTGATTTAGATAATATCCGGGTTTGCATTGCTTTGGTGTATTTGGTTTTGGTATGGCGATTTTATTACAACGATGAGTTTCCTGATTTCTGATATAGCCAGGCTTACAGGGTTTATTCACGATATTTTCAGTTGGCTTAGGTTGGTTAGGTTTAGTAGGCTTTGGTTGTTTAGGTTGTATAGGTTGTATAGGTTTTTCCTGAGGGGTTTTTGGTGCTGGAGTTTTCCCTGACCCCTGCGGCTTTTTCGGTTTCTTTTTATGACGTTCGTCATAAGTTTTAATACAACGATTAGTTAAGGGATTACGAATTTTCCCTTCTGGACAGGATTTAGGGTCCGGCAAAACACTGCGATGTTCGGCATCGGTTGGTGCCTCGGCGAGGATAATTTCGGTCCTAGAATTCCCCGTCAGAGAGCCAAGACTGACAGATCCAAGTAGCTCAGCCCTCTGTGGAACTTTACCGATATTATAATAATTTTGGGGACCTCCATCTCTTTTCAGACTTAAAGGACTCCAGGCGTCATCCTTTTTGGCGCTGGGAAAATCTAAAAATAAGATGGACAAAAATAATAAAAATAGACCAGTAGCAAAACACCACATAATCGGCTTTTCTGGTCGCTTTCTGAATTGTACTTTTTTCATATTTACCTCACTTAATTTGTTTGACTGCAATTTAGCAAGTTTAAGAAAAAAGGAGAAGCATAAGCGGAAAAATTTTTGGTTTTACAGATAGAAAGAAGCCTTAAAAATTTTTAGCATAAGCAAGTTATAAATTGTCATAAGCAAGATATGATTGACCATAAGCATGATATAATATAGCTAAATGGAGGTTCAAACTTTACTATTGACTTTTGGGGTGATAATTTTGAGCGCCCTGGCCCAGTCTTCCATGCAACTCAGCACGGGGGTATTTCTTTTGCTGTACCGCGAAAGCGCCGGAAGATATTTGAAGAAGAAAACGAAAAATCTTCTTTCAAATTACATCGTAGGCTACATCTTTTTAACAAGTTTACTCCTAACCTCTATCTGTTATGCCCTAATGGTGTTATTTGGTGGCAATTTAACCATCCTGTGTCTGACGATTTTAATTTGTTTGATTTTTAGTCTTGCAATTTGCGTGTGGTTCTTCTACTATAAAACCAACAGATCCACGGAACTTTGGTTGCCAAAGTCAATCATCCGATACATCCGCAAACGCGCGGCAAATTCATCTAGTAACATTGAGGCCTTTTCACTAGGTGTTTTGTCAGTGGTAGCGGAATTACCATTCATCCTAGCTTTAATGTTGGTTTCAGCCGATAGCTTTTTGAAGCTACCAGCGCTTTGGCAGATTGTCATGATTTTAACCTATACGGCAATTTCAGTGATGCCGCTAGTAGTGTTAAAGTTAAGCATCCGCCACGGTAAGACAGCTGCGGAGATTCAAAAGTGGCGTCTAGATAATTTAGATTTCACGAAACTGATTTCAAGTATTCTTTTCATTACTTTAGGATTATTTCTGATTGCTTTTAAATTAGTGGCAGGAGGTTTTTAGTGCGTAAAAAGAATAGCGAAAATCTGCCAGTGACAGATAAGTTGATCAAGAAAATTCTAAAGACGGAATGCAAGATTGAAAATATCCCAGAACTAGATACACAGACAGTAGAGTTTATCGTAAAAAAAGTGGTATCTTGGGCAGAAAAGAAAACTATTGTAACTCAAAGTGAATTTGATAAGAAATTAGCGAACGAGGTAAAAAAATTTAATACTGACTTGGGGTTCATGATTGAGCAAAGAAACAAACTGGTTTAGAGAAGGATGAATGATGAGTGAAAAATTTGATTATGATTTGATAATTATCGGTAGCGGTGCAGCAGGAATGTCGGCGGCAAGAGCGGCGTCTGCAAGTAAAATTCGCGTAGCAATTATCGAGAACGAATTGGTCGGTAGCAAGTCCGATATTTATCGCGTAGCACAACTTTCAGCTTCCGATATCGCAAACCAATATTACGAAGCGAAAAAGTTTTTACAGTTAAGCAATAATCAAGACACTCTAACTTATAACTACCCTTCCCTCTTCGAAACCATTCAAAAGCGGGTGAAAAAATATATCCTAGCCAAGAAAAAATCTTTCGCGAATTTTAAGATCGATTTAATTCACGGCGATGCACATTTTATTTCACCTTATGAAGTAGCCGTAGCAAACAAACGTTATTCAGCTAAGCGCTTCCTGGTCTGTACTGGCAGAAGTATGGATCTTAATGCGATTTCAGGGATTGAAACTACGAACTACTATTTGCCGGAAGATATCTTTATGCGGGTAAAGAAACTACCGAAAATCGTCTTAGTAGTAGGTGCTGGGAAGAAAGGAATTGAGACCGCAGAGTATCTCGCCAAGATGGGGTGCAAGGTGATTGTGGCAGAAAAAGAAGATACAATTCTAGAAGGCTACGACAAAGAAGCAATTGAAGTGGTTACAAATAAGTTAGTGTCGGGGCTAAAAATTAAGATTCTCACTAACACAAAAGTTGTAGCAATCCAAAAAGATAAGAATGAAACCGTTTCTAATGGACGTCGAGTGGCCACTGTAAAAGTAACAATGAAACGTGGCGCTGACGAGAAGACGGTACGCGTGGAAGCGATTGTTTTTGCGATTAGTAACCGACCTAATACAGAGCTCGGTCTGGAAAATGCAGGTATTAAATTCAGCGAACAAGGTATCGCAGTAAATGATCAGCTCGAAACTAGCGTGAGTCATATTTTTGCGGCCGGCGACGTAGTGGCAAATCCTTTAAAGCAGTCGGTAGGTTATTCAACAGAAAAGGCGGCTTATGAAGGGACACTGGCGGTAAATAATATCTTGAAACGTAATAAATTAACCCTAACCTATCGCCATTTCTCAACCGTATTAAATACGACACCAAAAATCGTAACCGTAGGTTTAACAGAAAAAGATTGCTTGTCACGTGGCATTAAATGCAAGATTGTAATTGTACCGGAAATTGAAACCACTCATTCCCTAATTGCGGGAGAGAAACTAGGATTTTTGAAGTTAATTTGCGACAAAGACAAGAAACTTCTAGGTGCGACAATTGTAGCGAAGAATGCAGATCTCACAGTAATGGAGATCGTGGCTGGCATGTACGGTGATTTAACGCTCTTGGAACACGCTTCAATGCCTCATATCAATGAGAGTTTCTCAGATATCGTGAGAATAGCTGCTAAAAATTTGATGTAAAAACTCATACCTACAGATAGAATAAACTATAGGCGGAGATAAGAGCTGTGGCTTTCATTTTGATATTTAAAATGCCAAAAATGAAGAGTTTACACAAAAAAAGAACCTGATGGTTCTAAAACTTGGTGGCGGGGGTTCGATTTGAACGAACGACCTTTTGGTTATGAGCCAAACGAGCTACCAGGCTGCTCTACCCCGCGACGTATGTAGCTATTATAATCTACAACGATTTTTCTGTCAAATATTAACTGATTAGTTCTAATTCTATCTTAATATCCTGAAGTAAATTCTGGATTTGAGTCTCTTTTATTTGAGTCCAATAAGCTTTATCTACGATGTAGCCACAATTATCAAACAATAATTCATCTGAAATTTCTACATTGTCGGATATTTGTTTGTAAATTCTGTGCACAATTTCTGCGTGTAAAATTTTCGATTTAAACTCTTGGATATTTTTCTCTAGTGCGGTTTTCTGTAATGGTTTTTCGTAGAACACTTCTTTTTGCAGGCCATAAAAATCTTCGTTAGCTGAAAAATCGGAATAGGTATCATTACCGAGCAAAAATACGTTCGAATTATCCGTGTATAAAATTTGATCTAGAATCAAAGACAAGTAATACAGAAGACAGGTAGCCGTGGGAGCTAATTCCTTAGTAATATTATGAAAATACAAAATAACTTTCAAACTATCCGAGTTCTTTCGTCTTTTGACGAAAAAATAATTAACTTCATCCGAAATTTGACCCTTTCGAAAATCTGAGGTGTGCATATATGAATAAAGTTTTGTTTTTATACTGTCTGTTTTCTCATTGTTCATTTTAAATTTAAGAGAAATTCGTTTGATGGCTCGATTGATAGATTCGTCACTCACCAGCGAATCATTTAAGAAATTTTGCATATCAAAAACCAACTTTTCATGCTTAGGTTTAAATTTGAATACAGAGATATTTTCATAAATATCTGCATGATATTCAAAATCTACGCCTTCGAATAATCCAAGTTCAATGGTTTTTTATAAATCAAATCACTAACGTAGTGAATGTACGCGTTGGCAGTAATTCTATCTTCTGCTTGTTTGATTATCTTCTGTTCGTTCATATCCAAGATTATTATTCTGGATTGGCGTAGTCATCATTTTCCAGATAATCAGGACAGGTATCCTTATCGCCATCTTCCATATACCAACAGTTTTTGGTAGTATAGAAAGTTTTACGAGTGACATTGTTTTTATCATCGTTTAGTTGTACGGCGAATTCTGGGTATGGGAAGTAATTATCAATCAATTCGACGCGAGCTTCGATACGGCGATAAAGGGTATTAGCACGACCAGTGGAGTCAACCTTAGCCTGCACGCCGGTAAAATCAATTGGATTGTGCTTAGCGTCGTAAAGTGAAATGGCAAAATCAGTGTCAGGTGCGCCATAGGGAAGTGATAATACCAAGAAAGTAGCACCGGTATTACGATCATTAGAATTGTGGAATGTGTTCGGTACTTCAAAAGTGAGTGAACAGAAGAAATTACCTTCCTGACACTTAACATAGAAAAGTTCATTCTTGTGTTTATCAAAGGTACGAGAAACTTCACTGGCTCTAATTTCATTGGTACCATTCTTGCTTGGTCTTAAATACATTGTTCCCTGATCGGTAGAATTATCACCGCTGGCAGTAATTAGGTCACTCATCTTAAAGTTTTTATCGGCTTGATAAAATGAGGCATTGATTAGTGGTGGTACTAAGGAATACTGACCGGATGGAAGAGAGGCATTTTCACTCCAAGATAGCTGATGGCCGTTACTTAGGAGCTTAGCGTAATTAGTGTCAGAGAACCACTTAATGTTGACGTATTTTAACTCTTTGATTTTGTCGCTACGAATTGGCACAATGCGGAGACGATTTTCACTACTGAGTGAGGAGCGATAATCGCTAAGGTCTTCCTGAAGTGTTACACAAGTATAGGCCTGCATCATATCAGCACCACGACCCTGATCGAGATTCTTATTCTTTACTTCCTGAATAGTGACACCTCTTTGCTCGTCAGTGGTACGACTAAGGACATTGGCGACAGTGTTGCAGTCTTGATTTTTGATACCGTTTTGCATGGCTTCGATAATTTCTTTGCAGTTAGTATCCGAACCACCTTCTTGGTAGCGGTTTAAACATTCATGATACTTTAGAAGTGCAACCTTAGCATCTTCTACGCCAGCAAGTGCGGAATCGTAGGCAGATTTGGAGAGGTCAGAATTACTGGTTTGACCAGCTTCAGAAAGAGTGAGACGCACAAAGCCAACCACAATAATGCTAAATAAAAGCATGGCAAAAATCGTCACAATAATGGAAGTAGAGCCGCGTTTAGTGATTAATAGTTTTTTCATTATTCCTCTCCTTTTCTATTTTGACCTGATGTCCTAGCGGAAAAATTAAATTTATTGATAGCGCAATAATTAAAGCTAGAAGACAAGCCCATTTCTGGTGGCGTCTTACAAAATTCCCCAGTGCCAGTGATATCCACATTGCCACGCAAGGTAGCCAAAATGAAGGTGCCACTATAAAAATTCTGCATGGTGAGGGCATGCTCGGTTGGCGCGAAGATGGTGAAATCGTAAAGTGCAATATCTTCGTTATTCTTTTTCATGACCTCTTTATATTCAGCGCCAGTGAGCCTATAAGTTGGGGCGATGTCGGCTACTTGATAAACACGATTATTATTAGCGGCGGCTTCCATATGTGAACGACAAATCGCACGATCGGAATCTTCAATTTTAATTAAACGATAATCGTCAATTTCGGTGTCGCCATTACTGAAAGTAGCACGACTACCGCTCATAATTTCGTAATCTGTGGAATTTAAGACATAACCAGTATTCCAGAGATAGGTATAACGGCCAGAACAGAAGACACCAGAAAGCGGTACACTCTCGAGTAGTTTGCCAGTTTGCTTAGCCTTGATAGTGCCATAATTTTGCTGATAAACATAAAGTCTAGCTTGGTCCTGCAAACATTTATTCATCTCGTTATTATTTGAGGCATATTCGACGCGGCAAATGTCAGAGAGGGAGCGGGCGGGAGCCGTAGCAATCCCGCGTTGAAAATCATCCACAAGTAGGCGTGAAGTGGAATTAATTGCGTTCATGGTATTCCCCTTTTGGTAAATAGTGGAAAGATGTACTGCGACAAAAATTACCGAAAGTAGAAGAATCGAAATAAACATCAAGGAGAGAGTCACTTCGATAATAGTAAAGCCAGAAAGGGGTCGATTGTTGGTTTTTGGTTGTATAATTTTTTGACGCATAAATTAATCTAACCTCTCTTCATGTAGTCCGGATTATATAAACGAATGATGGTACCAATAGTGGTTGGCACAGTTTCTCCTGGACCATACCAACAGGTGCGAATATGAAAATCGTAAAATTCTGGAGGGTAATTTTTGTCCATATCTTCACGATATTTGGCATCAAAGTGCGCACTGGATGGAACATTAGTAAAGTCACGAACGGCTACGATCCAAATACCTTCGGCCCGATAAAGATTATTGAAAACTGGGGTGGTTTTGTAATTGGTACCGTCATTAATTTCATTCAGGTTGGTGGTTTCGGTATCTTCCCCGTTCGAAGTACCGGCGGTATCAGTGGAGGAAAAAACTAGGCGAGGTGAAAGTGGAGATTCTTGAAAAATTTCTGGATGATCTTTGGCCGAAAGAATAGTATTTTCTGGATCAGAAGCTTTGAGTTTACGAGTATTTAAAATAAAAGCTTTATCGGTAAAGATATTATGATTATCACCCACGATATTATTTTTATCGTAATACTCAGAACATTTATTGGCTTCAAATTTAGAAATTTCAGTTGGACTATTCGACATACCATTGTTAAAGCTAGTCAAGCGATCCCAAATCGCACGATATTCTTGCCATTTACCAGAGTCGTCCTGGCCGCTAGTTTTGACTAAAGCACGCTCAGAAATATAGGACTCATGAATAAAACGCAAAGCCTCGGCTTGAGCATCAATTTCATTGCGCACCGTAGTAATTTGCAAGGAATTTTGGATTTTTGCGTAACTACGATTCATCATGGAAACCGAAATGGCAGAAACTAAAATAAAAACTACAAAACAAAAAGTTACTTCGATAATTGTGTCACCGCGACGACTAATAAAAGGCTTTAGCTTCGACATGGGTTTTCCTCACTATCAATATCGATTAACTCAATAGCCGTGGAATTGCTACCGTCGGCATGAATGCGAATAGCGCGACGACCAATACTATTCAAGGAATGATTTTCTGAACCAACGCAGATATCAAGATCTTTTTTGTTCTGAAGTTTAACATTTTCAAGATAAAGACCTTTAGATTCAGAGCGATTCAGGGTGCCAAAGGCAGGATAAAGACCAGCATCAGCTACTACACTAGTGACGGAGCCAATGCCACCATACTCACAGCTACCATTACCGACATATTCGTTATTTACTTTTCGCATAAATTGATTAATGTTAAAAGTTTTGCCTTTTTCATCATAAATATAGGTGTGGACAGTACCAGAAATTGGTGAGCGAGTAACCAAAAAAGCCCCGACGAACGGATCATGATTTTCGGTATTCTCAATACGAGCTTGCCAGAGTGGCTCATAGACATCGTAATTTCCAGCAGTAGTCATCCGACAAGTATTAGCCTCGCTCTTCATAGTAATAACATTAGCACCAATACTCTTTAATGAAACTAAAGCGTTATCACCAGAGGCATTTTCAATGTCGAGATTTTGGGTATAAATATGACCAATTACGTCATAAATATGAACATTCTGATCTGGTCGATTAGTCTCAGGATTAGTCTCACCAAAAGTCACTAATTTACCATAGACCGCACAGCGCGTACGACCTGGAAAATTGTCCGAAGTAGAATTAGAAACTAACCCACCGTTTTCATTCCACATAGTATTAAGCGTGCAATAAATACTACTGCCCTCATCGGCTTCACGAGGATTTTTTACATTAATTACCGAAGAATAGACCGACTTAAGCGTAGCAGAAAGTTCATTGTAAGAATCGATATAACGGCGATTATTAATATTGCCGGAAAGAAAACCCATGACGGAAACGACGAGTAGACCAGTAATAGCCAAAACAAGCGTTACCTCAATAATCGTAAAGCCTGACCTCCACCAAGTTTTCTTTTTCATAACTAAATTATAGCATAAGAGGTTATAATATATAAAAGAAAAATACTAAATTAACCTGGAGCTTTATGGCGGAATTTCCAAATTTTAATCGGTTTGAAAATAATAATTACAATGAAAACTCTTTTGAAAAATTAACCAATCTTGAAAATCAATTTAATCCAGAATTGGCGCGCGAAAAATTTGAGCAGGCGAACCCGGAAAATAAAATTGAGGCGACAAGAGAATCTGTTTTTAATAATTCTGAAAATACAGCGGAAAAATTAAAAGAAGATGAAATTTCGGAATTAATTGCCAGTGCAGATCTCACAGTTTATGAACGTCTAAACCCGACCAACGCCAAAGAAGCGAAGGAAGAATTTTTAAATAATCCAGATTTGGTTCATCCGAACTATGAATACGAAAACTTAGATAAGCAAGAAATTGAAAATAATTTGGCTAACCTAAAAAAAGCAAAAGCGGAACTTGAAAGCGCAGAATTATCGAGCGGAAAACGCAGATTACTAGAATATTTGATGGACGATTGCTTTAAGAAAAATGACTTTTTAGTAGCGAATTTAGCTTACAATACAGTCACACAACCAGAAACAAAAAAGCTCGCAGCAGAGCATCACAAAGAGGCTAATGAGGCACTTTATGGCAAGCCAGACGAGGGGACTTTTTATGCACTACTAAATGAAAGGATTGACCAGATCAAGGCGCAGGATTTGACCGAAGAACAAAAACAAAATTTTGCTGAACTACTCGATAAGATTGGACCAATGCCAGAAACTAGAAGCGAAAGATTTAAACCAAAACCAGAAACCATTGAACGTTTCGCGGAAATGACAAACGAATTTTTTGGTAGTTTCCTGCAGCATATTCCGGAAGATCAAGAAAAATTTAGCTCACAAGAAATGGTAAATATCGTTAATGAAATTATTGAAGAAGAGCTAAATGAGGATGGTAGCAATCCGTATCGTGCAGAAATCAAAGCCGGGGCAACCAATGCTTCGGCAGACCATGAGGAACGCCGGATTTATTTTCCAGAAGACAAAACCTATAGTGCCAAGCGGGCTCGCGGCCTAATCGTACATGAACTAGGCACCCATGTACTGCGCGCGGTTCCCTACGTAGACCATGAAGTGGAGGCATTTTCGACCGGTTTTCCAAATAACGAGGAGTTCGATGAGGGTGTAGCGAAAGCGGTAGAACAAGCTATTAACGGCAAATATGAAGATTCAGGAATCGATCATTATATTAATATTGGTTTAGCTAATTTTAAGGGCAAGAATTTTCGTGAAGTTTATGAAATTCAATGTAAATTACGTGAATTAACAGGCGGTAAAATTGAGCCAGTTTTCAATGCCGTGCAGCGCTGTTTTCGTGGAACGGGTGAACTACCAAACAATAAAGATTTAGCCTATTACAACGGGGCGAATCGAGTTTGGAAACATATCGAAGATCACATCGATGATATTGAATTGTTTGATCAACTTTTCTTGTCGGGAAAAATTGATTACCAAAATAAACAACAGGAACAAATTTCTTACGAAGCTAGAACCAAAGGAATTTAAGCAGAAAAAATACCCCGGATTCGGGGTATTTTAAGTTAGGAAAAATTACCAAAAATTAAGAGTGCTACACAAATAGGTATTGATACGGCAATTAAAACAATGAATGCTAAATTCAGAGCACGCATTGTGGTGGCCCATTTTCTTAAGAACTGATTCGATGCGTGAAAAACCATATATAGATAATTCATCGCAAAGATAAGGGTGCCAAAGAAAATGATTGTCATCACAAATTTAGAAGTAATCCAAACTTCAAACCCAGCAATAGCAAGTAAAGTTACCATGCTGGTAATATTCGCGTAATAATAATTACCATTTACCTCTGGGTCGTGAGCCCATTCAAAATCTTTTTCTGGTAATCGATCAAGTAGTACTACCGAAATGGCGGCCATTAAAATTGACCCCATAGTTAGAACCATAAAACCAAAACCATCTCGATAAAGAAGATTGATCGCCATAAGGATCGGTGTGCCAATAATTCGGAGCAAATTAGATGCGTCGAAAAGATCGAGCTGCTCTTTTAACTTTTCGGCCTGAGTCTTTTCTTCCACGTATTGCAACTTTCTTAAATTCTTAAATTCGTCAATTTCTATCATATTTCCCTCCCCTATGTAAAAATTAAAAGTGAATTAGAAACAAGATGCACCTGATACTTTGTGGTATTTTTCCCTCCTTTCAAGGTGCGATTTTATATAAATCAATAGGCTAATTTATATAATAATATCGATATATTATACATTAAAATGCTTATTTTGTCAAAAAGAATACCCGGACTAAACGCCCGGGTACATAGGTTTTGTAAAAGGAAGTTTTCTCAATTAGAATTAGCAATCAGAGTAATAGTTCCTTTACGGCTCTTGCTGTTATAATAAGCCGTAAATCGGCGATACTGATAACGGCAAACACCATCATTCCGAATGTGATAATCTATATCCACTTTGCAGTGACCTTCTAGGTTAAAGCTCTCCCCAGAACCGTCCTCATGCTGAATTCCGGTTATCACAGTATCGGTAATTTGCATAGGTAGATACAGCTTAGTGGCATCATTACTGTGGTTTAAATAACCCTGTGGGATAGCGAAATTTATATAAACTTTCACATCCTTACTATAAGCGTACTGACACGAATCAAACAAAACACTCTTGCTTGGTCCGTTAATGATACTAAAACAATTGGTTACACTCTTACTTGTATTCATCCGAATACCTCCTTTTTAAAAGTACGACCCAGATACATTCGTAAAATGGGTTGGTCTGCCTAATCCACTATTGAATTAGTTATTGTATTCTATCATGTTTATGTTATTTTGTCAATGTGAGTTACAGCCTAGTATAATTTTGTCAAATACTACTTGTGGAGTTAATAAGAATATTCTTTTGTGGTTAGTAGTGGGGGGGTGGTGCTACAATAGGATTATGCAGCGACTTTTTACGATTGATCTAAAAGATTACGATTTGAGTTTGGAAAAATTTTATCGCCCGTCGGTACGCGGAATTATTTTAGATCAAAACGGCAAAGTGACAATGATTTACAGTGAGAAATATCATTTTTATAAATTTCCGGGTGGCGGAATTGAAGGCGATGAGACTCACCTTGAAACTTTGAAACGAGAAATCAAAGAAGAGACTGGAATGATTTTGAAACCCGAATCAGTGCGAGAATTTGGCGAAGTTTTGCGAACACAAAAAATGCAAAAAGATGGCAAGGATGTGGTTTTGGTGCAATATAATTACTATTATTTGTGTAAGACTGAGAACGAGATCGGCACACAAAGCCTGGACGATGGCGAAAAAGAAGCGGAATTTGTCTTAAAATTTGTGCCAATAGATGAAGCCATCCGAGTGAATAATAATTTCCAAGGCGAAACGACTGAAAAATATGCGGTCGAGCGAGAAAATCGTATTTTGGAATTGGTGAAAAATTTATAAAACAAACTTAAGGCACAAAAAACTGATAGAAAAATCGGCCAAGGATGCCGAAGATAAAAGCCCATATAGCTCGCAAGTTTGCCGTTCCATAAAGCTCCACGGGGGCTTTATGGTATGTTTCCTTACTCACAAATGTTCGTAAGTTTGCCATTCCAATTAATCTCTACTAGAGATTAATTGGTGGGGGCGGTTGGGCTCGAACCAACGACCAAGCGGTTATGAGCCGCCTGCTCTAACCCCTGAGCTACGCCCCCAAGGTAGTTTTATTTTATCATAAAATGCTATAATAGGGGAAAGGATTAGGGTGACACCAGATATTCTTGAGAATTCTAATTATGAAAACAAATAACAAAATTCAATTACATCTGAAACTCAATCAACTCCGCTATTGGATGAAACATTCCCTGTTCAGTAAGGAGCGAATTATGTTTTTGTTACTACCGACGATGTTTGTGTTTTTGCTTTATTTTTCCGTACAATCAATTACCAAAAACTGGAACCTGCAACAGACTTTAAATACTAAACTACAGGAAAAACAATTGATGGAGCTTAAGGTTTCGAATATGAAACTGGAAAACCAGTACTACGCTTCCGAAGAATATCAGGAACTGATGGCGCGAAAATTACAGGACAAAAAAGCTAGTGGTGAAACCATGGTGATGTTGCCAATTAACAGTGATATCGCGAAGCAGAAACACGCCAATCAGAAGTTCAGTTCAAACAAACAGGAACAAGACAACTCGAATTTTCGTCAATGGATGAGATTTTTGTTTAGGATTTAATAGCCTAAAATACATAGCCCGCAATAAGAGCGGTTGACTCTGAATATAAATTCAAATAGAATTTTGCAAGCAAAAAGTATCTTGATTCTAAATTTAGAAAAAACCGGCTTGGAGGGACCGGTTCTTTCAGGGGAATATTTTGTGATGTTTTTTATTTTACGACCACAAGTAATTTAGGGGGCAACCTTGTAAGTGAAATAACCTGGCTTACCATTACTTGGGTCGTCGATGCGAGCGTATTCTTTACGCATATATGAGCTATTATAGGTAGTACCTTGACCACCTACGAGTTTAGTGTCATCCTCAAACATATCTTTATCAGGAAGAGATGGATCGATAATAAACTTTTCAGATACATAAATTGTCTTAATATTTGGTGCAGTCTCAAATAGATAGATAACAGTAGTAACACCAGAAGTGTCGAAACCAGAAAGATCGACTATGTCCATAGTGCTGGAACCAAAGGTCTCTTCAAGCTTCTTCAGTTTATTCGAGGTTTTTGTTCCTGAAAGGTTAATTGTTTGAAGCTTCCGACAGTGAGAGAAGGTATGCGTCATATCTACCATAGATTCAAGATTTTTATTTGAGAAATCAAGATTTTTAATTTTACTGTCACGAAAAGCATAGGCCATAGTGGTGAGACTTCTGGTATCGAAGCTAGATAGATCAACCGTCTCACCGGTAAATCCATAAAAGGCATAACCCATATTTTCAAGTTTTTCAGTAGTAAACGGAAGGTGCATAACATAATTTTCGTCAAAATCGACAGAATTACTAAATATACCATATATATTAGTCAGTTTTGGGGTATTAGTATTGTTCGGGAAGGAAACTTCCTTAATTTTAGCTTTTTCAAACATACGTTCCATAGAAGTAAGTTCGGGTGCATTAAAGTTAGCGAATTTAATCTTTTTAGCACCAGCTTCACCAAACATACGATAAGTTTCTGTAGTTTTATTAAAGCTAAATTGTGAGCCAAAGTTAAATTCTGCTTCTTTACGTTCTGCACCAGCTTGGAAGAAAATTTCTCTCATACTAGTGATATTATCAGTATTAAAATTAATTTCACTGATTTTCGAAAGATAAACATCGTTAGAAAAGAGCTTCGTAATATTAGTAAGTTTCGGAGTATAAATATTATTCGACAAATCAACTTCTTGAACTGCACTAGAGGCGAACATGTATTCCATATCGGTAAGCTCTGGAGCATTGAAGGATGAGAAGCTGATTTTCTTTGGACGTGAGCCATAAAACATAGCATTGGTTTTAGTTACCTTACTAAGACTAAACTGTGGACCAAGTGTGATTTCCAGCAAGCCAGTACGACTACTAGACACACTACGGAACATATCTTCCATTGAAGTAACGCCATGTGTATCAAGGTTAATTGGGCTAATTGATTCAAGATATTCAGCCAAATAAAACATACGGTAGACATTTTCAAGCTTACCAGTATGAACTTCGCTCGGCAAACTAATTTTACGCACTAAAGCCTTTTCAAACATATGACTAAGATCAGTTACTTCTGGTAAATTGAACTCTGGAATACTAATCTCTAAAGCATGTGATTCTGCAAACATGTTTGCACCAGTTGTGTTTTTTGGTGCATTAAAATGCGTGAAGGTAATCTTTTTACCACCGTTTTTATAAAACATTTTTTCTGTAGTGGTAACATTATCAAAACGGAATTTATCACCAAGATTATATTCAGCTTGATCGTAATTCCAAGATGTTGCTTCAAACATACTAGACATATCAGTAATATTTTTAGTATCCAAATTAAGTGGATTAATAAGATTAAGGTAGCTACAATTTTTAAACATATTCACAGCATTAGTCAGATTTGGTGCATCACCCATATCAACCGGAAAAGTTAAATCTTTGACTGCAGAAGATTCGAACATACTAGCCATACTAGTCACCACTGATGTATTAAAATTCATACCCAAATCAAGTGTTTTAATACCTGAAGCATAGAACATATGATCCATATTAGTTACTTTATGAGTGTCAAGTTTACCTTTGAAATCAATGGCTTTTAAATATGGGGTAGACGCAAACATGTATTCCATATTTACTACACTATGAGTATCGAATTTATCACCGATATTTAGAGTAACCAAATCATCCGAATAATCAAACATGTAAGACATGTCAGTGACCTTACTAGTATCAAACTTATCTTCAAGATTAAGCCCTTCAAGATCCCACATCTGCTTAAACATTGCTTTCATGTTGGTAACATTACGAGTATCGAATTTGTTACCGAGATTTAGGTGTAAGAGATCATCGTTATTACTAAACATCCCCTCCATATTTGTAACATTTTGGGTATTAAAGTTATTGCCGAGAACTAATTTTTCGAGTGGTTCGTGATTAGCAAACATATAGCTCATATCAGTGACATTTTGGGTATCGAAATCATCTTTTAAGATAATTTGACTAGAAGACCTACTGGTATCTAGGAAATGGGACATATTCTTTACCTTCGAAGTATCAAAACTATTTACTAAAATATTAGTATTACTAACCTTAGACCCAGCAAACATCCCCTCCATATTTGTGACATTTTTAGTGATAAAGCCGTCACCAACAGTCACCTTTGTAACGTAGTTTACTCTATTTTTCCAGCTTGGTTGATCAATATCACTACCAAAAAGATAACTCATATCCGTAACATTTTCCGTATTAAATGCGGATAAGTCTAGCGGAATCTCTCTTTTAAAATTCGCAAACATTCTAGCCATATTAGTAAGCTTAATAGGGCTTTTTGCGGTGGGTAAATTAAATTTATCTCTGGACCAGTAATCCTGAGTGAAATTTTCATACATGCCTTCGGTGTTGGTAAGTTTTTCAAAATTAGACTTTGAAAAATCCAGAGATTCCATACTTGCGTCCTTATACATATTTTTTGTGATAGTGGCATTAATACCAAAATCATCAAGATCTTTATAATTAAAACTAGTGGTTGAAGATTCAAATGTTGAAGTTAGATTGGAGCTATTTTTAAGAAAATTCCCCTCTGCAGTAAATGAGTATTTAGTCTTTTTAAACATCGCCTGTGTAGAGGCTGGACTAGAGGTATTAAGTTTAATATATGCACTATAAATTTTACTTTCTTCATACATGGAATCAAGGTTAATAGGGTCACTATGTGCAATTAAATTCATCAGATTTCTTGAAACACTTTCAGAATCAGAAGAATTCTTATTTAACTTATAGAAGAAATGTGAAAAATTTTTGACTTTGGAAAAATCAATAAAACGATATTCTTCATTTTTCCAGTTATCAAACATTCCGTTAATATTTGTTGAGATTCCTGAAAACATATATGAAGAATCCTCATTTAAAATCAGGCGATTAGCGGTAGTCCAAATGGTCGGATAATAATATTCGTCTTTTTTAACAGTCGAAAGATAGGCTGGAAGCTCAGAATTATCAGTGGAAATTTTCAATGTTTTTATTGCATTTTCTGGAGCTTTATTACTAAAGGTAAATGGTTTAATTTTGGTGGTATTGGAAATTTCAGTTTCTGGATTATCTAAGATTTGCGAATCAGTTTCACCCGTAGCCTCACGGAGTGCATGATTAAAAGTGCGGCCATTAACAAAATTAGTAGTTGTTTCCTCATTAGCGATTAAAGAAAAGGTTAAATTTCCCTGGTAGTTACCACCGAGAGATTTACCGTTGGTATGAGTATAAACACCAAATTCATAGGTAAACCCGTCATCTTCGGTAGGGATACCGGTTTTGATAGCCGTGTAGGTTTTATCTTGATTAAAAAAATATTCAATTAAATCACCATATTCACCCTTACTTCTAGGAGAACAGATTCCCCAAATATTTGCAACATATGGGATAGACCAGTCCCAAGATTGAGTCGGCTGAGTATAGAGAGTTAGCTTCTGGTCAGTTGTTCCTCTAGCAACTAAATCGGTGGCTTCAAGATGCAATTCCCACCCAGCAGCACTATCACTTTTGATTAATAATTTAGAAAGATTTTCTGGTTTTGTTTCATTTTTTTGCATGCCGCTAGAGGTATATGGAATATCTAATGAAATACCGTTTTGACCACCAACTACCGACATAGATGCTGTATGCGCTGAAGTTTGATTTGCTAAATTAAAATTAAAAAATATAGCAAGAATAATTACTGTGAAAATTTTGCGGTATTGGCAAAATAGGAGCTTTGAAGCTTCATACATAATAAATTCCCTACCAAAAATTGTATTAATTTGATTATAACACTGCATAAGCAGAATGGCGGGAGAAAATTTGGGGAATTCATGTTCAAAATATTGAAATTTGGCAGAAAAAATCCCCTAATTTGATTTAGGGGATTTTGTAATCGGTCGAAGATTATTTCTTCTTGGAAAGGGTCAAGAAACCGTTGCGTGGGTTTTCGTTGACAACGCGATCTTCTGGAAGATCAACTGGGGTACCCTTAGGGTTGTTCTCAGTCTTGGTGAAGAAATAAATAGTTTGTGGCTTACCACCGCGAAGGGTTACTTCTGACTTGTGTAGGTAGTAGGTAATTCCCTTGCTGTTTTTATGACTATAGGCCATTTGTCCTCCTTTAAATAAGTATAGTTTTATATTAGATTAGATAAAGATAAGTGTCAAGAGATTTTATGGGGGTGAAATAGAGGTGGGAAAACTTTTGTACTTTTAACAGGGGTGGTAATCTGGAAAATTGGCGGGATTATTTTAAGGAATTATTTCAAAAAGAGTAAGGCGAGACGAAGGAAGGCAAAAATAATTAGACGAATCACGATAGTAATGATGATAATAACACAAAGCAGAACCGTAATCCCAGAGAGGCTTGGGGCCCAAATCGGCGAAACAAAATCATAGCGATAAAGCGCGGTCGGTGGTAAGTCGGCAGTGAGGCTGGTAGTTAACTTGTCGGTAGCTGGGTAACTATTGATTACTCCGGTCATACAATTGAGATAGCCGGGACTATTCCAACCCCAGCCGTTACGGATAGCCTGCGGCTTGCAGGTTTCCATAGCTTTAGCGAAGATATTACCATTGGGATTACCATCAGGATTTTGACTAAGCTTAGATTCAGCTTCGCGTAAGGCAACGGTGGCCTGGCGGTTATATTGATGTTCCAAATAAATTGGACCAGTGCCGAAGGTCAGAGTGGTGTGACCATTTTTTTCAACAAAATTCACGATGGTGTGAGAAGAGCTAAAATCTCGCAGGTTTTTCAGGGCGGTGCGAATATTTTGGTCAATTTCTGCTTGTGGCAAATCGGTACCGTCGGCAGCCTTGCCCTCATCAGCTTTTTCGACCTTGGTTTTTAAATCCATCATTTTCAGATGATCGAAGCGTAAAAAAGTGGCGGAAAGAAAAAGGAGCGGCAATAGACTGAAAAACAATTGCCAGGTCTTGATCTGTTTTAAGAAGGTCAAAAAGCGCTTCCTCTTGTCTTCCTGACGCTCCTGCTTCAAAACACCACCCATACTGGTTTTAATTATATCATAAGAACTTTTGGCGGAGCCATGGGTCGGCATCGCCGGCGGACATCAAGATGACCAGATAATTATCGGCAAGATCCTGGCGAAGCTTGGCAAAAAGCGTATCATCCAGTTCGACTGGAGTACCAATTTCAGGATTATCTAACGAACTAAGAAAATCACTTGGAGTGAGGATATTTAACTTAGGATCTTCGCGCGAAAGATAGGTCGGTAACCAATAAAGTTTTTTGATACCATGAAAGATATCCTGATATTCGTCAAAGAATTCGTGCTGGCGGATATTTTGATGTGGCTGATAAAGAATCACCACGCCTTTTTTCTGGGTACGCTTGGCTTCCTCGAGAGCAACATTGATGGTGGCACGAATTTCCTCTGGGTGATGTGCATAATCGGAATAAAGACCGTCAGCTAGGCACTCAAAGCGGCGTCCAACACCCGGGAATTGATTAATCGCCTCAATAATTTCAGCATAATTAACCTCACGACCGAGCGATTCAAGAATTCGCTGTACCGCTTTAATGGCGAGCGTGGCGTCGAGACGGCGTGCTTCACCCGGCAACATTAATTCCTTGGCTGACATTAAAACTACATCTGGGTGCTTATCGGCGAGAAGTTCGGCATGGTGAAGATTGGCATGTGGGCCAAAAATTAGATGTTCACTCTGGGATTCGAATTTCAAAAAAGCCTCTTGATATTCAGCTTCCGTGGCAAAAATATCTGAATGGTCATAGGAGACAAAAGTAATAAGCGAAAGCCAAGGATGAAAGGCGAGGAAGTTACGGTCATATTCATCGGCTTCATAGAGTAAGAATTGGTCATCCTGATCATATTTGGCAGAGGGAGCAAAATTAAGCGTCGAGCCAACCATATAGGAGGCTTTCAAACCGAGTTTTTGGCTGAGCCAGATTAACATAGAAGTAGTAGTGGTTTTACCGTGAGTGCCGGCAACTGCCACCATCTTAAGATGATGTTTCTCAACAAGGGTTTCAATCAATTCATCGCGCTTACTAATTTTGAGACCAAGAGCCTTGGCACGTTGATATTCGGGATGAGATTCGGTGATGGCTGAAGTATGGACATACCAATCAATCGGATTATTCTGATTAATTTCCGCCAGATAATCACCGGTTTGTGGGCCAATCGCGAAGGTGAGATTTTTAGCTTTTAGTTCCTTAGTAATCGGGCCTTCGTGAAGGTCGGAGCCAAAAACCTGATGTCCGGCATCATGAGCAAAAAGGGCGAGTGGCCCCATGCCAGTACCGGAAATACCAGAGATAAAGATGTTCATAATTTTTTCCTAAAGAAGTTAGTATCGTAAATTTCGGCACCGTGAGTCTTGTAAAAATTCTGAGCTACTTCACGACCATGACCACAGGTGAATTCAAGATTTTTGCAGCCTTTTTCCCTAGCCCAATCTTCATAGGCTTGGAAAATTAAATCTCCCACACCTTTACCACGAGCGGCACTATCTACCACAAAATCTTCGAGATAAGCATTCTTATAAATTCCTGCACCAAAAGTCACGGAGACTGAAGCCATGCCGAGAATCTGCCCATCTTCCACGGCAAAAATGAGATCATGATATGGAGACTGCGCGATTTCCGTGAACCAATCTGGGCTAATCTCACCCTTATCCTTGCCACTACGAGAAAGTTGAATCAGAAGTTCACGCACACGAGTGGCGATTTCTGGTTGATATTGTTTAAGACGTTCAATTTTAACCATAATTCCCTTTCTTTATTCAAATACGGTTTCAGTGAGGCGCTCAGCAATGGCGTTAGCAGTTTTTTGTATTGCTTCTGCGTCGTCACCCCAAATAGTAATGCGGACTAAATCTTCAGTGCCAGAGGCGCGGATATTGATTGACCAGCCAGTTGGCAAATTTTCGGTTTCGGTAGCAATGAATTGCTGAGCGGTTTCCGAGAGATTGCGGAAAGCTTGTTTGGTCTGACTATCGACTGGTTGATTCTTGATGGTTTGCGGGAGTTTTTGGAAATTTTGACAAAGGGTAGCTAGGGTCGGTAAGGTGCGCTCAAGGTTTTCAGAAGTTTGGCCAGTTTTTTCATCTTGGATATTTTGATAGTCTGCAAGCAAAGTATCTTCGTGATTGAATTTATCGCGTGCTTCGGAGAGAATTTTGGTAATGACGAGCGCAGTGAGTACACCGTCGCCCATTGGTTCACCGGGTAGAATAATATGCCCACTCTGTTCACCGCCCAGAAGAATACCGTCTTCACGCATCTTAGCGGAAACATTTTGATCCCCGACATCGGTCATGGCGATTTTAATACCAGTTTTTTCTGCCCAACGCAGCAAGCCTTTGTTAGCCATAATCGTGACGCAGACTTCTGGAACACCCAAGTAATTAGCTAGAATCACAATCATGTCATCACCATCAATAATCTGACCATTTCGATCAATCATTAAGCAACGATCGCCGTCACCATCAAAGGCCGCACCAAAATCGAGTTGTTGTTCTTTAACTAATTGGATGAGCGGCTCAAGATGAGTACTACCACAGCCAGCGTTAATTTTTTCACCAAAACTAGAGTCTTCATTAATAGTGATAACTTCGGCGCCAAGTTCTTCAAAAATTTGCTTAGCGGTAACAGAGGTGGCACCGCAGGCGAGATCTAAACCAATGCGCAGACCGGAAAAATCAGGCTTTTGGCGTACTGAGGTGGTAGCTGGACCAAATTGGGCGAGATAAGTGCGGAGATGGTCAAGATAGCGCGAAAGAGCGTCTTCATGAAGATCTTCACGAAATTCTGGACTATGCACATCAAAACCAGATTCATTTTCTAGAGCATTTTCGATCGCATTGACACCGGACTGCGAAAGTTTAATGCCGTAGGGGTATTTTTTAACTAGATGTGCGAGATTTTCACCGGAATCATTAGTGCCAGTACCGGAAAAAGCGACGCCACCTGGCATGGTAGCCTCGAGCCCGCCAATCGTATCACCGCGTTCGAAAATTTTAATACCATTATCAGTGTAGGGATTATGAGAAGCGGTAATATCAATAGCTAGGTCGTAACCCATTTCATAAAAAGCGTAATTAATCGCTGGGGTAGGCAAGACACCCACCGTGCCGTGATCAATCCCGACAGTTTCCAGAGCTTCCTCAAAATAACGAATCATCCACTCAGTGGATTCACGCGTATCGCCACCAATTAAGACCCGAGCTGGACGTTCGAGTCCACTTTCGTCTTCTTTTGCATTACCTAAATAACGGACAATACCGAGAGTAACGGCTTGAATAAAGCCGGGGGTAAAAGCTTCTGCCTTTTGTCTAATACCGTCAGTACCGAAATATTTGATTTTACCTTTCATAACACTCCATTTTCAACTAGTTTCTATTATACATCTTGGAGGTAAGCGGCGCAAAGATTAGTGCTTAGCAAGTAATAACATATATTCAATAACTTTCAAGACATCTTCTTCGGTACTACCACGAGAGAGGTCGGAAATTGGCGCGTTAAAGCCCTGAAGAATTGGGCCGGCAGCCGTAAAGCCACCGAATTGTTCCATGGCCTTATAGAGAATATTACCCGTATTAAGATCGGGGACGATTAGAGTATTAGCAAAACCAGCAACTGGGGAGTCTGGGGCTTTTTTCTGGCCGATGCGCGGATTAATCGCGGCATCGAGCTGCAATTCACCATCGACTAGAAGTTCAGGGTGAGAGGTTTTCAGTTTGGCGATGGTTTCTTGAATTAAATCAATGGTATCATCGCGACCACCGGAACCTTTGGTAGAAAAACTAAGAAAGGCGACCTTCGGTGTCGAAAAAATTTTACTCGCGGTTTCAACGGTTTGCACGGCAATATCATAAAGTTGATCAGGGGTAGGATGTTTACAGGCAGCCGCATCAGCAAGTACATAGGTTTCATTTTCGTGCTCCAGGATGAAACTAGCGGAAAAAGTCGGCTTTAAGAGATTTCGTGGATTTTTCACCCCGATGAGGTCACGACAAGCCAAAATTACATCACGTGAGGAGTAATCGATGCCGGCAATTAAGGAATCGGCGAGCTGATTTTTCACCGCAAGACAGGCATGTTCGAGAGAATCGGCACCGACTAATTCAAAATCGGGAAATTTTTCGCGAGCTTTTTTGATAGCAGATTTAATAATGGGATTTTCTAATTCGGGGAAGACGATGCGTGTTTTCATGTTCTAATTATAGCGAAGAAATGAAAAAAGAGGCTAAAACTTAGCCTCTTTTGAAGTTGTGTGATACTTATTTTGTCATTTTTAGCCAACATTACAACTGGGCTCGCGGCGATAGGACACATCATAATCATCCTCATTTTTTATAGCGGTAATGTGACCATGATTAATGCCGTCTGGATGCCATTGACCACCGTAATAGAGGTCAATTCGGCCCTGCCTAGATACCAGCTTAAAGTCACTACTCGTGGGTACTCCCATCAGGTGGAGCAACTTATCGAGATAAGACTTAATCCTAATATCTTCCGAGGAAGTTAGGCTTTCGATGAAGCTTTTCTTCTTCTGATAGATAGCGTCTTTCTCGCTATATTCCTCCTTTCGTTGGGAAAAGATTTTTTCCCAAGTAATTTTTTCTTGCTTAGTCTCCTCAAACTTCTCCCTAATCCTGCAGAGTTCGGGGTGTAGCTTGGGATTGTAATAAGCCTTCTTCTCGCTGATCATCTGATTTTTTTTCTTGATAAGGTCATCATATTCCTTTTTTAAATCCTGATTAGCTGGGTCCTGTTGTTGACACTCGAAGTTACGTTGAATCTGAGCGATGATTTGGCCGGTTTCATTGTAAAGCTTCGCAGCTTCATCTCCGCCAAAATAGCTCATCGTTTTTCTCAAATATTCAATTTCGGTGTCAGCTTCCTTACACTTCTTCTCGGCTTCGTCCATCAATCTTTTCGCAGATTTGACTTCCTGAAGCAGAGCATCAAGCTCGATTTTCTCTTCCGCTAGAGATTTCATGACTCCACCTCCCCTTTTTTGCGAGTCAATAAGTAACAAATAAGCATATAAAACTCCTTAAAGAACTAGCCGTAGCTAATTTGTCACTAGAGTAACACAGGTATTATATCATATTTTTATAAAAATTCAAAATTTTTGGCAAAAAGTGCTGGGTAGAGAACGGGAACCAGATAAATATGTAAAGCATTTGGGAGGCCAGAGAAGAAGCAAACAGAGGCAGCGTAGGCTAAAATTAGAGAGGCAAAATAGAGTTTGGCTGGGATAATAGAGCTGATGGAACCTGGCGTAATAGAGCTGATAGCGCTAGCTGTGTCGAGATTTTTTGTGTTTGACCTTGAAGACCACTTTTTGGCTTTTTGGCGAGAATAACAGAGGTAAATAACACAGGTACTACTGCAGAAAATAATCAAAATACCGATAAAACCGGTCTCGACTAAGATAGCAATGTATTCGTTTTGAGTAATTTCTTTAGTGGAGCCAAGCTCTGGGAAGGCTTGATAGAGAGCAACGCCAGAGGATCCAAGGCCAGAACCGAAGAAAAATTGCCTTGGATGACTAAAAGCGAGACGTAAACTCATCTGTGAGAGTTTGACACGAATATCAGTTGATTCTGTAATATAACCATCGAAAAGTGGGGCATGAGTGTTGGTATTAATATTGGTGGTGTCACTAACAGAAAAACTAGATGAGTTATTATGAGGCAGAATATTGAGAGGTTCACTCTGGTCGACTGGAGATTTTTTAGATTCAGGGAGAGGAATCTTGACGCGACCAAGCGTCATTTGGCTAATTGAACGACTAACTCCACCCAAAAAAGTATCAGAGGTAGGACCAAGCTCCGACATTAAACCTTGAGCGAGTGTAACAAAAATCAGAGGAAGTAAGATTAGTGAGATGATCTTCGAGGCGGCAAGAAGCTTCTTTTTGGTGTGAAATATTTCATAAAGAAAAATCACTGCGATAGCCAGGAAGAAGGAATAAGTTGCGCCCCTTGAAAAAATCAAGAAAAGTGTCGAAATAATAAAACCTGCTAGGGTGAGGTAGAGGATTTTGGTTTTGCGGGTTTGGTGGTTTTTCGGATGAATGACTCGAAAGAGCAGAAAGATAGCTGGAGCAAGCAAGAGGTTTCCCATAAATTGTGGCTCGATGGCAAAACCATTGGGGTGAGGAAAGCCAAAAGAGAGATTAGTGCAGCCAAGGCAGAGTAAGATTTGATTACCGGGGACATTAAAAGTATTTAAAATAGCCTGCAACCAACAAAAACCGGAAGCTAATGTAGCACCCAAAAGAAAGGGTTTTTCAAGTGAAAGTGGGGTCTTTTTTAATATAATATTTTTATAAAAAGTCAAGAGGGAAAGATAGATGCACCAAATGACGCCGGCGGTGATGAGGCCGCGAAATTTATTAGAACTCCAGAAGAGAGTGAGCGAAAAATAGAGTGGAATACTGCTCAAAATCAGGGGAATCTGCACGGAGACTTTAGTGAGTGGAGTTTTTTTCGTAATGAGATTACAGAGGTCAGCGAGAAAAATTGGCAACGATAAAACACCCATCAAAAGCAGCCACAACAGAGGTAGGGAAAATTCGTAATTGGAGGATTCGGTAGAAAAAAGTGGGATGACTGGATAGTAGGAAAAGAAGAGAACGATGGGTAGCACCCAGAAAAAACCGCGGTGAAGAGGGAGGAGTTTTTGATTTATATCTTCAAGTTTGGTTTGGAGGTTTTTTAGCATTGTTTTCCCTGTGGGTTATGATTTTATTTTGGTTCTTTTTGCGTTTTTTGGACCTTTTCGACAAATTGACGGATTTTGCGGTGAAAATTTTCAGTACTAAACTTGGTAGCCGTGGCAGAAATTTCTTGAGGCGAAAGAAAAGAGTTTACAGATTTTTCTTCAAAATTTTTCAAAGTTTGAACAAGGGAATCGACAGATTGCTCTTCAAAGAAAAGACCGTTTTTACCATCCTGAATGTAATCCATGGCGCCACCTTGCTTCAAAGCGATAACCGGGCAACCGGCAGCTAATGCTTCAACCGGAGCAATACCGAAAGGCTCATTAGACGGAAAAACGAAGGCCTTGGCGTATTTAACAAACTCTTTGAGATCCGACTGCGGTAAGACATCGAAGAAGACTACACGCTTCGAGCCGGCGGCTTGATTAATCAGTGACTCATGGGCCGCACCGTTACCGATGAGAACTAAATTAAGCTGAAGCTTCTTACATGCGGCAAGAATTAAATCTAGACGTTTCCAGTTGACTTGACGAGAAAAATTCAAATAAAAGCCTTCGGTGAGAAAACTTTCTGGAAGTTTTTGGAGGATTTCCGGAGCTTTTTGGAGTATTTCCGGGAGTTCCCTAGTGGATTTCTCAGAGATAATTTGACTTTTATTATGTTTTATGTTGTTTTCTAGTTTTATCTTCGTTTGCTTTTTCTTTGAATTATGTTGTGATAGTATTTGACAATTTGGCTGAATTATTTCACGATATGGAGCGACGGCTTGAAAGTTTTCCACAGCCACTGGTGGATAAATAATCGTGCTTTCCCTTTCGTAAAATTGTTTGATTTCCTGCTGAGCGAAATCTGAGATGGTTAGATAATAATCTGGGCGAGCCGCGGCTTCTAAGTCCTTGCGTCGTAAAGTTTTTACCATCAGCCGAAAAATTGGACGAACCAAAAAATTTAATTTCCCGAAGCCAGGGTCTTCGAGATATTCCCTGTATTTCCCCCAATAATATTGGGTCGGGACATGGCAATAACAGATATGCGCGCCGGGTTTAGTTTTAACAAACTTGGCATCACAACCAGAAACCGAGATCACCAAATTATAGGCGGTGAGGTCGAGATGCTTGAAATAATTTTGACGCAAAGGGGCGATAAATTTTCGGAGAGAGGCTGGCAGGAGATTCAGCCAACCGGTTTTAACCTCGGCATCGAGAAACCAATTGATCTGTTTCGGGCGATATTGAGAGGTATAAATGGGAGCTTCCGGATAAATGCGGTGTAATTCCCTCAGGACTTGCTCAGCACCACCGACCACGGTGAGCCAATCACAGACTAGAGCAATTTTTGGTTCGCCGGTTTTCAACTTAGCGGCTTTTGTATTAGTGGTTTTAGATTCAGCCATTTTTGACTTGGTGGTTTTCGATTCAGCCATCTATTTGGCACCTTTTTGGAAGATTACGGCGCGAATGGTTTGAAGCATAATCTGCAGATCGAAGAGAACAGACCAGTTTTGGATGTAATAAAGATCGAGCGAGCGACGTTCATCAAAACTAATATCACGACGACCAGAAACTTGGGCTAGACCAGTGAGGCCAGATTTGACCGTAAGAAGAAGTGAGCGGTCACCGTAATTACGTAATTCACCTGGCACAAGCGCGCGTGGACCAACTAGAGAAATATCACCACGCAAAACATTAAACAACTGAGGTAATTCATCGAGTGAGGTGGCGCGCAAGAATTTACCGATGCGCGTGATGCGAGGATCGCGAGCTAAGAAATCTCCATTTTTGCGATACTGATGAGAAAGTTTGGCCGCAGAGGTAATCTTCCCTTCTTTTTCCATTTTAGCGAAGGCTTCCTCTGGGGTCATGCCAGAGTAGGCGGTTTTCATACTGCGGAATTTAAGAATCTTGAATTTGCGATTGTATTGGGTGAGGCGATATTCACTGTAAATGGTTTTCGATTTCGGATCGGAAATTTTGATACAAAGCCAAATAATTAACATGGGAATAAAGGCGAAAATAATACCGATAAGACTAAAGATAATATCCATAAAGCGCTTAATAATGCGGGCGTTCCCCACCAGTGGTGTAACCTTAACTAAAATGGCTGGGGTACTACCGATGAGCTCAAGTTGGCCCATATGTTGGGAAAGCGCAGCTTCAGATGGAATGAAATAATAGAGGAGATGATGATTAATTGATTGACGGTAGACGTACTCAGTTTGACGTTCGTCGGTTTGAAAAATCACGTCAACCGTCTGGTCTTTCAGGGCATCTTTCAAGGAAGAATACTGAAAATGGCGAAGTTCTTTCGGAATAAATTTATTACCAGCCACCACACCGACGAGACGATAACCATCCTCGGGGTAAGCCAAGATTTGATTAATTAGATAGGTGGTATTTTTCGAATTACCGATGATGATAGCCCGCTTGATGCCGATTTTTTGTAACATAAAACGCTTGCGGAAAAATTTTAAAATTATTCGCATAAAGAGAAGCGAAATAAAGCAAGTAAAGACTGCATAAACCGCAATTAAACGGACGGGAAAGAGATTTTCTTGAATAAAAAAATCTAAGGTAATAATACCCATAATGCCAACTACCGAGGCGACAAAGAGACGATAGAGTTCACCCCACCTGGATTTGGCAAAAATTACATCCTTGCGATAAAGCCCCATAATGAAGAGCATAATAATCCAAAGCGGAACCAAGAAAACGAGCGGCAAAATAAACTCCATAGAGGTGAGCTCAAAATAATACGGGCGAGTGTCGAGCTTAGTGCGAATCATGTAAGCAAAAGCAAAGGAAGCGATGATCGCAATAATGTCGCCTAAGATGAGAAATAAACGAAAAATAAAATCGGAATTTTTCTTCATTAGTTTTATTTTAACCCAAGAGAAAACTTTTTTAAAGAGAGAGAAAAAACTATGCAGATTGGCTACATAGTTTATTTTCGAGTGAGGTGGGCCTTAAATTATTTATTCGACAGTAACCGACTTAGCGAGATTGCGTGGCTGGTCGACATTATTACCACGATAAACTGCTAAGTAATAAGCGAACATTTGGCTTAAGAGATTAAAGAGAAGTGGGGTGAGTAATTGAAGTTTGGTATCAATTTTTACCACACCTTCCACTGGCAGATCAACTTCGGTATCGGAAAAGACAATCACATGGCCACCGCGTGCCAAGACTTCCTGGATACCAGAAACGGATTTTTCGAACAAGAAACCAGATTGCAACATCACGACTTCGAAGAAACGATCGTCGATCAAAGCAATTGGACCGTGCTTTAATTCCCCAGTTGGATAACCGTTAGCGTCAATGTAGGAAATTTCCTTGAGCTTCAAAGCTCCTTCGAGAGCAATAGGATAATTCACATCACGGCCAAGATAGATAGCGTGCTCGTAATTCGTATAGTTTTTGGCGAGCTTAGAAATTTCATCCTGCTTCTCATGCAAGATACGCTTGATTTCCTCTGGCAGAAGACTAATTTCGTCTACCAAGGCGGCAACTTGACGAGCGTTCAATCCCTTAGCTTCAGCAATAGTAAGGCCGAACATTAAAATGGCAATGACTTGAGAAGTGTAAGCCTTGGTACTGGCGACAGAAATTTCCGGTCCGGCATGGACATAAGTTCCACCATCAACTTCACGCGCAATAGTCGAGCCAATAGCATTGACGATGCCGATAGTTTTGGTGCCCTGAGATTTGATTTCACGAAGACAGGCTAGAGTATCCGCAGTTTCTCCAGACTGAGAAATAATGAGCGCCACCGAGTGATCTGGAATATAAGCATGGCGATAACGATATTCGGAAGCGATTACTGGCTCAATAGTGACGCCAGGCAAAACTTGCTCGATGAGATAAGCGGCAGTATTAGCAGCATAGTAAGCGGTACCACAACCAACCAGGATGATGTGCTTAATTTCTTTTAGCTCCTTGACGGAAAGATTTGGGCCACCAAGATGAACGGTATGTTCTTTCGCATTGATGCGTCCACGCAAAGTTTCCTTCAAACTATCTGGTTGTTCCATAATTTCTTTAAGTAAGAAATGATCGTAGCCACCTTTTTGAATAGCCGAAAGGTCGGTGAGGATTTTTTCAACTTTCACAGAGACAGGTTGTAAGTCGAGAGTTTTAACTTCGACATGATCTTTAGAAATCAACGCAACTTCACCGTCATTAAGATAAATTGCATTTTTGGTATTACCGATAAGCGCGGAAGCATCGGAGGCGATGAGAGTTTCATGTTCACCCACGCCGATAACCAGTGGCGAACCAGAGCGAGCGACCACGAGATGTTCAGTATCATCCACAGACATCACAGCGATACCATAAGTACCAGAGACGAGTTTGAGCGCCTGAGTTACAGAGTCGAGCAAATCATGTGATTCTTGATAAAAACTATCGATGAGAGCAGCCAATACCTCTGTATCAGTCTCGGACTTAAATTGATATTTCTCAGAGAGCTCTTTTTTCAAGGCTTTATAATTTTCGATAATACCATTATGAACCAAGAAAATACTGCCGACATGATGTGGGTGAGCATTGGTCTCAGATGGATTACCATGGGTAGCCCAACGAGTATGGCCGATACCAATATGGTCAGATGTATAATGATCTTTAATTTTAACTTCTAGATTGACGATCTTGCCAACCGCACGTAGTAACATAGGGTTCTGGTTTTGATCAAGAGTTGCCACACCGGCTGAATCATAACCACGATACTCTAGGCGCTTAAGACCTGAGAGTAAAAATTCTTGAGCGTTATTTTTTCCAACATATCCGACAATTCCACACATATAACCTCCTTTTTTTCGATTATATCAGAAAAAACACCGCCTGAGCGATGTTTTATGAGAGATAGGCGAGTGATTCAATGATTTTTAAAACATTGGAGTCCACTGGTTTCTTCGGACCAACTCGCACCGATAGATTTTCGGAAAGATTATTGAATGATGATTTTGCTAATTTTGGCTTAGAATTTTTCTGAGAAAAGAGCTTGCGAATAGTTTGACAGACCGGTCGATATTGAATACCGTTGGTCAAACGATAACTCTTTTCCATAGGAATACGCCGAGTTAAAAGCATTGACTTAATGTCTGGCTCCAGGCTAGTAGCCTGAATCGAAAAATGTCTTAGCTGCCGAGCTAACTCCTGCCGAGCCTGATCGAGATCTTCCATCTGCTGACGATTTTGCTGAGACAACTCCGTATGAGATAATTCCTTCTCCTCATTTCGGATTAAAAATTGCTCATAAAAAGCATACAGTTCAGAAAGCAAGCGTGTACTCTGGGCAAGATTTTCGTAAATAGCCGAGAAATTAGTTCCCTGACTGAGTGGACGCGTAAGTTCATGACAGCTCGCGTGATAAAAAGCTATGCGCGCAAAAGTCTGATGACGTTCTTCGGTGGAAAAAAGTTTTTCCTCATTACACTGACGCGGATCCAGCGCAATTCCCTGCGACTGCAGCAACGCATTATCGATAGTTTGAAGTAACTTATAATGTAAACGGTGAACTTTTTCCGCTTGCGCCAAATAAGATTCTTCCAAATAAACGACAACTTCACGATCTAAAATAATCATTAGTTCCCCCCTTTCATATTTTCCAAAAACTAGTAATGTACTAACAAGTCTTTTTAATTATAAGACAGGTGTGGACATTTGCCAAACAAAAGCGTTATGATGATTTTAATAGTTTTATGAAAATTTATTTAATTCGTCATGGAGAAAGTTTGGCTAATCTAGGTTTAGTATCAGCGGATTTTTCTATGGATAATCAAAATAGTTTATCCCAAAAAGGTGAAAATCAGATACGGGCATTTATACCGGCCTTCCAGAATTGTAATATTATGCGGATTTTTTCGTCACCAATGAAACGAGCTGTCAAGAGTTCAGAAATATTACAATCTAGCCTGGTTAATAAACCAAAAATTATGATTGATAGTCGCCTAAAGGAGATTGACTACGGAATTTTTACCGATGATCGAGATAATCCTGAGATGCAAAATATTGCTAAGAAACAAATTGCCGGCGACCAAGAAATTCGCTTTGGCGGTGGGGAAAATATTCGTGAAATTCTGGAGAGGTTTTTAGGTTTCTTAGTTGATACTTATAAGAAAAATCAAAATGACGAAATTGTTGTTTTTTCTCATGGTCGTTTACTTTCAATTGTGAGTAAAAAAATTGAAGAGCTTTGCCAAAAGAAAATTAAAAAATCTAAAATAGAAAATACCTCAATAATTGAAGTTGAATTAAATAGCGATGAAATTATTTCACTAAAAACTTATTTAAATACCTTAAAAAGTCAATTTTAAAATTGTTTTTTTATGATGTTTATGGTAAAATTTTGGTAGTTAATTAAACAGTTAAATATTAAAAGAGAGGTGGGTATGGATCTGGCATCAGGGACAGATAATGGCAATAACGCCGACCTAAATCAAATACAAAATCAATTCGGCATCCCTCCGATGCCACCAGCTGATAGCGCAATGCCGGCTTTTGACCCTAGCGCAACATTTGGCGTGCCAACAGAAACTATTACTGGCAATAGTGCTAATTCCGCCCCAACTTTCGAAAATAATGGAGCCTCACAAGTCATGCAAGATTTAACTAACCAAGGTCCAGCCCCAATTTTGGAGCCAACCGAAAATACTAATGCGGAAAATACTTTCGCCGCCCCGGCTATGGATTTGAGCAATCTAGGTGTAGAGAGTACAGCTGAAAAACCTGCAGAAGCGACTACTGAAGTAAATACCGAAGCTGCAGCGCCAGCAATTAATCTCGAGGCTGCCGCTCCAGTAACGCCTGAAGCTGCAATCGAAGACAGTAAATTGGAAGACGTAAAGAAGCAAATGTTGCAAGATCTTTATCCTTTGATGGATAAAATCAAAATCAACCCTGACCAAAAATTTAAAGTTTATAAGCAAATGATCGAGTCGACTGGTGACAAAGAAATGATTACTGCCGCCTACGATACCGCTAAAAGCTTAGCTGATGAAACCGAGCGCGCAGAAGCATTGCTTTATCTCATCGAAAAAGCTGACAATTAATTAAAAAGAATTTCACAAAAAACTATCGGATGACCGATAGTTTTTTCTAGGAGAAGGTTATTTGCTATTTTAAAAACTATAAGCTTGGCCAAGCGGCCTAGAGCGTGTTTTTAAAAAGTAAATAACTTCTCCACTTTTAGTACATGCCTCCGCCCATAGCTTCTGGTTCGGATTTTTCTGGAATATCGACAATGAGGGCACCCATAGTGATAGCAGTAGCCGAAATACTAATGGCGTTCTGAACAGCTTCACGAGTAACACGCGCTGGATCAATCACACCGGCTTTCTTCAAATCTTGCAAGCCTTTTTCTGGTTGCATAACATTGATACCAAAACCTGGTTTGGCTTTTTCAACTTCAGAAAGCAGAGCCTGAGAATTCAAACCAGCATTTTCGGTGATGTGAATAAATGGAGCCTTGAGAGCGTTCTTCACAATCTTAGCACCGAGATCAGAATCATCTAAGGTGTTTGCAAGATTGACTAGAGTGACACCACCACCAGCCACAATCCCCTCATCAAGGGCAGCCTTCGTGGCGGCCACGGCATCATCGACACGATACTTTTTCTCGTCGATTTCAGTTTCAGTAGCACCACCAACTTTAATCACGGCAACCTTGCCAAGAAGAGCGGCGGCACGCTTATTGAATTGTTCACGATCGTAATCAGAGGTAGCGAGGTTGGCTTGAGATTTAATCAGTTCAATACGAGCCTTGACTTCCTTACTATTACCATTACCACTAATAATAGTTGATTCATCCTTGGTGGCAATAATTTTCTTGGCAGAACCTAAGAGGTCAAGATCAGCGTCTTCGAGCTTCATGCCACGTTCCTCGGAGATAACAGTGGCACCCGTGAGAACAGCGATGTCTTCTAAGATTTCCTTACGGCGGTCGCCAAAGGCAGGAGCTTTCAAGACGAGAGTATTAAAGACGCCCTTAAGTTTGTTTAAGACGAGGAGTGAGAGAGCTTCCCCGCTAACTTCTTCGGCAATGATCACGAGATCCTTGCGACCAGATTGCATGACTTTTTCAAGAATTGGCAGGATTTCATTATTGGAAGAAATTTTCTTGTCGGTGAGGAGAATGAGCGGCTTATCAAAAATCGCTTCTTGACGATTCACGTCAGTGACGAAGAATGGAGAGCTATAACCTTTGTCATAGCTGAAACCTTCGACGATTTCCTGCTCCATTTCGAGACCTTGACCTGGCTCGACAGTCACCACGCCGTCTTTACCGATTTTAGAAATCACGCCAGCAATCAATTCACCGATAGCGGCATCACCAGCGGAAATAGTAGCAACTTCGGTGATTTTCTTGCTATCACCGGTGATTTGCTCAGCAGCTTGATTAATTTTTTCGACGATTTCTGCACCAGCTTTTTCGATACCAGCACGCAGTTCCATCGGATTAACACCGGCGGTAATCAGCTTATTGGCTTCACTTAGAATATTATAGGTGAGGACAGTAACAGTAGTAGTACCGTCGCCGGCCACCTTATTTAGTTTCTGAGCGGCGGATTTAATTAGCTTAGCGCCAACTTGCTCACCGAGATTAGCTTCCGTGCTGCCAAGGTCGACAGCTTCCGCGACAGTAACACCATCATGGGTGATGGTCGGGTTGCCATAAGATTTCTCGATGACGACGTTTTGACCCTTAGGACCAAAAGTCACTTTCACGGCGTCATAAAGTTGCTTGGCACCGCTCAAGATTTTTTCACGAGATTCTTGTGCATAAAAAATTTTCTTAGCCATAATGCTCCTTATTTAATAATTGCTAGAATATCTTCTTCACGAACGATGAGATATTCTTGAGATTCGAATTTCACATCGGTAGTAGAGTATTCTTTGAAAATAATTTTGTCACCGGCTTTGACGTTTTTGACATCTGGACCAACGGATTCAACGACGGCATAGGCTGGCTTTTCGTTTTGATGGCCAGCGAGAAGAATTCCAGATGCAGTTTTTTCAGCAGGCTCTGCTTTTTTTGCAACGACACGGTCACTTAATGGATGTAGTATCATGTTCCTCCTGTTTGATGGTTATATATCTATTGTAGTCGAAAAATTAGCACTGTCAAGCTTTGAGTGCTAATTATCGCAAAAATCTAGTGTGGTATAATTTAACAAAGAGGTATTATGAAAATTAAAACATTTTTGATGGATAATTTACCGGATTATAATCGCCTAGTGATTCCCTATCATCTGGGAAAAGCAGTACTAGCGGCAGAAAAATATCATTTTCCTGGTAAGAAAATGCGTGTGATCGCAGTGACAGGAACCAATGGCAAGACTTCGACCTGTTTTTTGATTTGGAAGATGTTAAATCATGCGGGTTATAAAACCGGTTTAATGACCACAGTAGCTTGGGGGGTGGATAAACTGGAAGAACAGATTGAACATATGACCACCGTGGATGCGGAAACGCTGAATTATCGCATGAATGAGATTGAAAAACAGGGGGCAGAATTCTTGGTTCTAGAAGTTACTTCACACGCATTAGCGCAACATCGAATTTTCGGAGTGCCAATTGAAATTGCGGTGGAGACCAATGTCACACATGAACACCTTGATTATCACAAAACTTTTGAAAATTACCGCGCCACCAAAGCTAGGTTATTCAAAATGGCGAAAGCTGGAGTGATTAATGAAGATGACAAATCATGGTTATATTTTGCCACCAAGGTTTCAAATTATATCACATATGGTATAAAGCACGGAATGTTGCAAGCAGAAGAAGTGGAAGAGTCGGCGAGCGGTGTAAAGTATATCGTGAATCCAAATACCCGCGGCATCAATCATCAATGGAAAAACACTACCAAATTACCTCGTTTCAAAATTGAAACTCAAATTCCGGGGACTTTCACGGTTTATAATTCCCTGGCCGCTACAGCAGTGGGATTAATTCTCGGACTTTCAGAAGAGCAAATTCATGATGGCATATACAGCCTAGAGTCAGTCGAAGGACGAATGAATCGCATCGATGAGGGACAAGATTTTACAGCGATTGTGGATTATGCACATACGCCGGACGCGTTTTTGAAAGTCTTCGAAGCAATTAAGTCTGCACGGACCGAGAAAACTAAGGTGATTTCCCTGTTTGGCGGAGCGGGACGACGCGACGAATCGACACGTGAAGAGCGCGGAGAGATTGGGGCAAAAAATAGTGACTACATCGTGGTAACCGAAGATGATTCACGCGATGAAGATCCACAGATGATTATGGAGGAATTTGCGAAAGGTGCCGAAAAGCAAGGGTACGTTCGCGAGAAGAATCTCTTCCTGATTCAAGATAGAAAAGAAGCTATTCGTAAAGCTTTGAGCTTAGCCAAAAAGAACGATATCGTATTGGTGCTGGGAAAGGGCCACGAAAAAACCATTCTGAGGGGAGACAAGGCGGTGCCTTTCGAAGATATCAAGGTGACCAGCCAGCTACTAAAAGAAATGAAAAAGTAGCAAGTAGTAAAAATAAAAATAGACACCTTCGTGGTGTCTATTTGATTATTCAGTTTCTTCCTGATTAACTTCGAAATCAGCAATACCGTTGATGATGTGTTCTTTCGAAAGATTGAGAGCTTGGCCAATAGTAGCGGCACAAGCCATGTAGGAAATATTTGGCTCACCGGTGAGGAAGGAGGCGACGTTGAAGCGGTAACCGTGATAGTTTAATTCAGCTTCCGAACCCTTCTTATAAAGCTTACTATTTTCAATACGCAAATCTGAATTATAGTCAGTACCGTAGGTTAAGGTGTTAGTCACACCCTTAAATACGGCAAAATCAAGATAATGACGATCATCACGATTAAGCACGACAGAATCTGGATTCATCGAAAACAAAGTATTTTCCGCTTCGAGATATTCCTCAGCAGTAAGATCAGAAAGACTAGCTGGGACAAAATCCGTCAAAGCAGCGACCTGAATTGGCATCTTATAAAAGACATCCTTGCGCAAGGAATGCGCTGGAGCTGTCAGCACGAGATAATCCACGTCAGCCTTCCAAGCATCCTTAATAAACTTATAGAGATTACCGACCTTGATTTCCTCGTCAGAAGCGAGAATAGCTGGACGAAAACCGGCTTGCTTCAACATGTAGTAAACATAATAAGCGGTCACAGTTTTACCGGTGGTGCCAGTGACACAAATAATTTTAAGGTCCTTCAAAATTTTTTCGTAATAGTGCGCGAGAAGTCTAACCTTGAGACTCTTCGGACGGGATTTGAGATTTGCTGCATTGTCCATATCTTAAATATACCACAGTTCGGGGCAAAAAATAAAACCAGAGATGAATTCTGGTTTTATTTGTTCAGTTTGATTTTAGCGCCAAAGTGAATCTAGAGTGTTCAAGCTATCCACGATACTATTAGTGCTACTTTTAATCAAAGAAACGCTAATCAAAGTGATAGCAAGAGCGATGATCGCGGTGATAATAATATTGACGAGGATTTTTTTATCACCTTTAAGTTCAAGTTCTTGATTCATAGCTTCGTAAACCACGAGACCGGAGAAAATCATACCCGCATAACCAATAGCACCAGCAATCGGAGCGGAAACATTCAAGAGAAGTGGTGAAATGAGAGTGGTGGTAAGAATCCAAGCAAAGGAAGCCACGGAAACAATAGTAACCAAACGGAAGTAATTCAATTGGTTTTTCTTCATAATGAGACCAGCGAGATAGTAAATACCAGCAATGGCAGCAATAGTAGCTAGAACGATCAAGAAATTACCGATGGTGTTTTGGAACCAATCGAATTTATTTAAGAGACTAAAATCAAGACCGGCTTTCTTAGTACCAAAAAGTGAAGCTGGACGAGAAACGGTTCTAAAAATAGCAAAAATTAAATTAAAGACTGTGTAGGTACCGGCAGTAATAACTGGAAGGAGCCAACTATTATTGAAATCAGAATAGCCTGCAATTCCCTTCTTTACACCAGTGACTGGATTCTTAAAAACTGAGAGAATAAAAGAAACGGCTGGAATCTTTGTAAATTTCTCGAGGTTTTCATTAATTTTTTCTTTGGCAGCACTCGCAGTGTTTTTGACTGAAGTGGTTTCTTTGGTGCTTGCAGGAGCTTTTTCCGAAGCGGTTTTTTCCATAGAAATCCTTTCTGAATAATTAAATACGATTTAAGTATAACACACTAAAAAATAGAGGTGGGATAAAAAAATCGGCTAGTGGTTAGCCGATTAATTTTAGGAATTTAAATTAAATGGTTAGCCGATCAGTTTTAGAGATTTAGGAATTTAAGTTGAAGAGTTTGAGGTAGGCTTCAGTAACTTTAGCCGGAGCACCATCTTCGATAATTTTACCTTTTTCAATAAGGATGGCACGATCACAATAAGCCATCACATTTTCCATAGAATGTGTTACTAAAATCACGGTTTGTTTACCATGAAGTGAGGCGAAATAATCGTTACATTTCTTCTGGAAGGCGGCATCACCGACGGCGAGGACTTCATCAAGAATGAGAATATCCCCACGAGCACGAATGGCGATGGAAAAGGCGAGACGTACTTGCATGCCGGAAGAATAATTTTTTAATTTCTGATCCATGAATTCTGGGAGTTCAGCAAAATTCACAATGTCATCATACATGGCATCCATTTCTTGGTTAGAAAAACCGAGCATGGCGCCATTAAGATAGACGTTTTCGCGACCAGTGAGTTCAGGATTAAAACCGACACCAAGTTCGATAAATGGCACAAGTGAACCATCGATCTTAATCTTACCCTTGGTAGGGGTGTAAATCTGGGAGAGTAATTTCAAGAGAGTAGACTTACCAGAGCCGTTACGGCCGACGATACCGAGGAATTCACCGTCATAAACCTTAAAACTGACATCGTTTAGAACTTGTTGTTCAGTGTAACCTTTGATGCCGCGAAGACGATTAAAGATGACTTGCTTAAGACCAAAAGAACGTTCGGTAGGAAGTTTAAAAGTTTTAAAAAGATGCGAAACGGTGATCACAGCCTTGCGTTCAACGGGTTTTTCGGCGGCTTTTTCAGTAGACTTTTGAATAGATTTTTGAGTTTTCGACATTAGGCTTCCTCCGCAAAATATTTAGAGTGTTTTCGGAAATAGATACTACCGATAGTTAAAATAAATAAGGTGATTAAGACTGGCAAAAAGCGCAAGAAAATATTATCAATAAAATTCCAAACGGTAATAGATTGATTAGTAATTAAAAGATACCTAGCATCTTGAATGACCTGGGCGATAGGATTGAGTAGTAAAACCTTGGCCGCCACAACACTACTGGCGGAAACCATGGTGATCGGATAAATAATCGGCACTGCGTAAAAGAGAGCCTGCATCAAGACTTCCCAGATGGAAGAAATATCGCGATATTTGACATTGATGGAGCCGAGGAAAAAAGCAATACCAAGACTGAGTAGATAAAGCTCAAGAATCACGAGTGGCGCAAGAAGCCAAGTGAAGGAAGGCGTGACGCCATTGAGTAAGGCAAAAACGATAATCACACAGAGATTAATTAAGAAGTTAATTAAGGCAGTGATGGTAGACGAAACAACAATAATCCACTTTGGAAAGCTGATTTTGCGAAGTAGGTCACTGCGGCCGACGATAGCTTGGATACCTTGACTAGTACATTCCGAAAAGAAACTCCAGAAAACCGTACCGGTCATCAGATAGACGGAATAATGTGGAATATCTCCACCCATTTTCAAAATTTTAGCAAAAACAGTATACAAAATGGCAAATAAAAGCATTGGACGAAGGACGGTCCAAAGATAACCGAGGACGGAACCTTGATAGCGAATTTTAAAGTCAGTCTTGACTAATTCCTTCAGAAGAATGCTATTTTTACGGCTCCAAATTTTTGGAATATTCATAAATAAATTATATCATATGCGAGTTTTGACAAGGGTGCATGTTATAATCAAAACAAATGAAACCATTAATTTCTGTAATTATTCCAATCTATAATACGGGCGACTCGGCAGTTAAATTGTTGGATAAACTGACTAAACAAAGTTATGAAAATTTAGAAATCATTTGCGTGGACGACGGATCGAAAGACGGTAGTTTTGATTTGGTTGCGGAATTTATTAGACAGAGTGGGTTAAAAAATAAAAACCTAAACATGACGATTCTGCGTCAAAAAAATCAGGGGGCGGCGGGGGCGAGAAATTTAGGACTAAAAAAAGCTTCAGGTGAATATGTAACTTTTATCGATTCGGATGATGAAGTGAAGAAAACTCATATCGAAGATTTATTTAAAAGCCTAGAAAAAGAACCGAGAAATGCGCTTTCGGTCTGTGGTTATGTTTATCGTCGTTTGAGAATGCAGACGGAAAAAAATTTCTTTACTAATGAAATTTGGACGGGACTGGAAGAAGTGAATTTTCGCGCTTATATTTTAAGTTTACTGGCGAGTGATGGCAGAATGTACGCGGCGATTAATAAGATGTTCCGACTTTCGGTGATTAAAAAAGCAAAAGTGGAGTTTCCGGTGGGTTGGGATTTTGCAGAAGATACGATGTTTGTTTTACGATATTTGAAGGCGGCGGAAGAAGCGGGTTTTAATCGAATCGGTATGGTTCTAAAAGCCAATTATATTTATAATTACGGCACCGAAACTAGCACGGTGGCAAGCTCATCGATGAAATTTAGCAACTGGCAGAAATCTTTTCATAATATTACAAAATGGGCGGAAGATAAAAAGGATTCAAAAGAAATTAAGAAACTCAAACAAAAGTGGCTGAAAAAATTATATCTACGTTTTAAGATTTCTCATGCTCTGGCGGTGGCAAGAAGTGCGATGCCGCTGACAAAAAAATGGAAGTACCTAAATCCTGTAGTACTTCCCCTGGCAAGTCTGGCCGCGAAAATTCGTAAATAAGTTTATTTAAATTTAATTTTGGGAAGAATGCGTGGAGTGCGTTTGGCGTATTCTAAATATTCTTGACCAAATTTTTTAGCCAACCATTTTTCTTCCGTATTTCGCATAAAGATTACGAGATATAAATAAAAGAAAAGAATAAATCCGAGCATAAATAAATTATGAGCGGTAGTTAAAATCCCACTAAAAATAAAGAAAAAAGCCGTATAAATCGGGTGACGCGTGACGGAATAAATTCCAGTGGTGACGAGTTTACCGGATTGAATTTCGTGAGCGATATTTTGAATTAATACGGCATAAATCCAGAAAAAGATACCTGCCAAAATTAATACAGTACCGAGGAGGAGAAAGAATAAATCGAGATATAAAATTTCGCCAGCCTGAAAAAATCCCTGCCGTTTTAAGTGAAAAGCCAGTACGGTAATTAAACTACAAGTAATTACATAGATTGGCCCCACACCGAAAACCGGCAAGGATGATTTTTTCATAAGACTCCTTTATTTGGCGGAATCGAGGAAATTAATCGTATCGCGCATCGCGTCCTCAATAGTGTGCGTAGTTTCCCAGTTCAATTCCCTCTTGGCTTTAGAAGGATCAGCAAAGATCTCAGCAAGATCACCTGGGCGGCGGTCAGCAAAATGATGTGGTAAAGCGGCATGATTAGCTTCTTCAAAGGCATGTATAATTTCAAGCACAGAAGTGCCGCGACCAGAACCGAGATTATAAATGGAAGTACCGGTCTTTTCGAAGGCTTGCATGGATTTCAAATGGCCAAGAGCGAGATCGACGACGTGAATGTAGTCACGAATACAGGTACCGTCTCGAGTATCATAATCATTGCCGTAGATGGCGAGTTCTTTAATTTCACCACTTCTGACTTTCATAACGATTGGCATGAGATTGTTTGGAATACCGTTTGGATCTTCACCGAGCAGACCGGATTCGTGAGCACCAACTGGATTAAAGTAGCGCAAGATTACTACAGACATTTCTGGACGAGCCACCGCTTCAGCTTCCAGAATTTTTTCGATCACGTGTTTGGTTTCACCGTATGGATTAGTAATGGCGACACCGGTAGTAAGATCTTCACTGAGTTTACCGGAATTCTTTGCGCCATAAACGGTAGCGGAAGAACTGAAGATGATTTTATTGACCTTAAATTCAGCCATACATTTTAAGAGATTGACAGTACCTTGAACGTTGGTTTCATAATATTCGAGGGGTTTCTCGATAGATTCAGCCACGGCCTTTAAGCCTGCGAAGTGGATGACAGCTTCAAAATCGTGAGACTGAAAAAGTTCACGCATCCCAGCGAGATCTAAAATATCAATTTTGTGAAATTCTGGTTTGGTGCCGGTGAGAGTGGCGATTTTATCGAGAACTTCGATTTTACTATTAAATAAATTATCAATAATTGTAACTTCGTGACCAGCCTTAATTAATTCTACGACAGTATGTGAACCAATGTAGCCAGTACCTCCAGTAACGAGAATTTTCATGTGGGTTGACTCCTTTTTATTAATTATAACCCCTCAGAGTGATTTTTCGAAAAATTTGATAGAGGATACCACGAGGACTATGAATTAATTTCAAATAAACACGAAGTTTTTTGGTGAGATAAGGATTTTTGAATTGAGAGCTGGCGAGTTTTCTGGTTTTCATCAAATATACATCGTAATATGATTTATTAATTTGGCGACTTATCGCATGATCTAAAAAAGCAAAATAAGCTAATAATGATGCCACTTCGGCGGATAATTTCAAGTCTGGATCTTGCAGATATTGACCTGCTTCGATTGCCATTTGTTCTTTAACTTGAAGGCGTTTTAGAGTTTTTTCCTTGGAATAGAGATTTTTAGTAATTTCTGAATGTGTGCGCTGATAAATATATAATACATCGGAAATATAGAAAACTTTTTGCGCATGAGAAAATAGCTTATACGTAGTGAGATTATCTTCGTGAATTTGCCCAGCTGGATATTCAATATGATTGTTACTAAATAACTTTTTTCGATAAAGTTTATTCCAAGCTAAAATATTGAAGTCCTGTTGCTTAATTAAGAGGTCTTTGGTAGCTTGAGCACCTGTGATTTTCTGAGATTTCAAGACGTGATTGATTTCAGAATTTTCGAATTTTTCTTGATAACCACAAACCGTAATATCTATATTTGAATCTTCAAAAAACGGTGCCGCTAATTTTTCTAAATAATCCGATTTTACCGAGTCATCACTATCAATAAAACAAACTAGTTCGCCGTTCGCTAGATTAAGACCCTGATTACGAGCGGCAGAAAGTCCACCATTTTTTTGAGAAAAGATTCGAATTTTAGGGTTAGATTCATATTCATTTAATATCTTTTCAGTCTGATCAGTAGACCCGTCATTAATTACAATAATCTCAAAATTGGAATACGTTTGATTAATTAAAGAATCCAGACAAGTTTTAATGTATTTTTCAACATTGTAAGCCGGAACAATAACAGAAATAAGTGGGGTGCTATTCATTTATTTAACCTTTTCATTAAGTAGTGGAATGAGTTTTTCGTGTATGATTTTTTCATAATCAAATTCCTGAAGATATTTTAATCGCGACTGATAACCAAATTTTTCCACTAATTTTGGATTTGATAATAATTTTTCTATAGCCTGGGCTAACGCGTCAGAATCTTTAGCTGGAATAAGTAGACCATTTCTTTGATCTTCGACGACTTCCGGATTACCATCAATATTAGTAGTAATGATAGCCTTACCAAGCATTGTGGCATCGATAAGCGAAAGACTAAGACCTTCGATATAAGATGGGAGAATAAAAATTTCTGATTCGGCGATTTTTCTAAGTGACTCATCGGTAAAACCGTGATAAATAATTTGAGAACTAGAGTGCTTTTGACAATAATCAGATAGTGGACCAGTGCCATAGATATGTAGTTTAGCTTCAGGAAATTTTTCAGCGACTTGCGAAAATCCAGCAATTAGTTCCCTAATTCCCTTATATTCTTCTAATCTTCCAAGATAGATTAAAGAATGCGGAGATGGTTCTATTGCTTCAAATTCCGCATATCGATCAATGGCGCCATTTTTTATAGTAATCAGATTTTTTAACTTTTTAATCTTTGTGTGAGAAATTAACTCTTCAAAATATTTTCGCTCGTAATCTGAAATAAAGATTATCTTTTCAACATTTTTAGCAATTCGAAAAATTTTTTTACCAATATAGTTTTTATATTTTTGATCAACATTTTGCAGAACCCAACTACGAAAATCCATGTGGTCTAACCAAAAAACTGGAATGTGCATTTTTTTTGCAGCTAAAGTAGCGGAGATTAAATCGTCACGAGATTGCACAATAATAGCTGCTGGTTGATATTTTTTAAACTGTTTTCGGTACCAAAAAGAAAGGTATTTTTGCCACAATAAATAAATTGGTAGAAGAAAATTTCTTAATCCACTCCAATTTTGGAAGCGTAGAAAGGGTGAATTTTGAGCTATGATTTTTTGATCTTGAGTAGATTCAAGAAGTTTTTGAGACGAAGTAAAAACAACTGGCGTAAAATTATTTTTACTTAATATGCGAGAGATAGTTAATTGAAAAGTCTCTCCACCACCATAAAATTCCGGAATAGTATTACGTATTAAGATGATCTTAGGTTTTAATTCTTGACCTTCAGAAGCTTTATCCATAAGTTAATTATATCATTAGATAGACTGTGTTATAATAAGGTTTAATATGAAGAGAGTTGATTTATCAGTGGCGGTGACCGCGCATAATGAAGGTATTATTGCGCACAAAACAATTTTAAGTCTATTTGCGGCAGTCGAAAAACTTGAAGAAAAAAATATTAGTTACGAATTTTTAGTTCATATTGATAACGGTAACGAAGAAACCATTAATTATTTCAAACAATACGAAAAGAATAAAAAATTTAGAATTTTCCAAAATCATTTTGGTGATTTAGGCTCATCACGTAATTTCTTATCTCAAAATGCGGATGGCGAATGTATTGCTTTCTTGGATGCGGATGATTTAGTTTCCGCTAATTGGCTAATAACTGCTTATGAAACATTAAAAAACTCTAAACAGGAAGCCGTGGTTCATCCAGAAGCTGTCCTAAATTTTGGCCTAGATGTACCAAGTGTATTAACAATTCAAAAAGAATCTCGAGACAAGAAGGACGATATTGCAGTATTGATTGGTGAAAATAGATGGTGTTCAGTCGTTATGGCCTTAAGGGACACTTTTATAAAAATACCTTACCATAAATTAGGTAATGGGTTTGGCTATGAGGATTATATTTTTAATATTGAAGTAACTAATGCTAATATCTATCATACAATAGCCCCAGAGACTGTATTGTTTTATAGAAAATCAAAAACGTCGATGCTTTCAACCAATAATGACAACAACTTCATTTTGCCTTATGTAGGTCTTTTTGATTTTGCCACAATACATAATATCTTTCCGGATGACACTAAAACAACAATAAAAACACCATTTAAGGCACGTGCATATGCGCTTTATAAGAGAATCCGCAATAATGATTTTTTGAATTTTTTTATAACTCCAGTAGCAAAATTAACATTAAAAATATTAGGTAAATACGAGAAGGTTAATAATATTGATTCTCTTCCAAAATATTTACTAGATAATTGGATTAAAATAAATAAGATAGATACTCAATTATATCCATACCCTGATTTAGTAAAAAATACTTCAATTTATAAACCAGAATCACATATCGAGATTGGCAAAACATTTATAAATATCACAAAAAAAGTAAAATATAATAAGCCTAATTATATTTTTATTGTTCCATGGGTTATACGTGGTGGTGGAGACAAGGTTTTATTTAATATGATTAAAGCAATGAAATCAATCCACCCAAAATGGAATTTTACTGTAATTTCAACCCTACCATCATCGAATATTTGGGCGAGCAGACTTCCAGAATATGTTGATTTTATTGATTTTGGAAACTCACGAGAAAAATTAACAGATTATGAACAAGATATTTTATTCTCTAGAATCTTAACTCAGCTAAATTGCAAGAATATTCATATTATTAATTCAGAATTCGCCTATAGATGGGCAATTAATCACAAGATTTTACTTCAAAAAAATTACCTCACTACAGCATCCGTGTTTAATACAGTTT
>ERZ773250.95-NODE-95-length-58752-cov-40.777910_pt1 | contig 58752 bp, 74 predicted proteins | sample MGYA00511258_ERZ773250 | MGnify/ENA primary metagenome ERZ773250 (study PRJEB29015, sample SAMEA2738164) | human oral metagenome | biome: human oral; feature: human-associated habitat; material: saliva | place: China | collected 2187 ... | reverse complement strand
AGGATCCTAAGAAACCAGAGGACAAACCTAAAGAGGATCCTAAGAAACCAGAGGAAAAACCTAAAGAGGATCCTAAGAAGCCAGAAGACAAGCCTAAAGAGGATCCTAAGAAACCAGCAGATAAGCCTAAGGAAACTCCTAAACCTCAAACACCACCTGCACCTAAACAAGTTGTTATTCGTAAATACGAAGAAAAGAAACCTGTTGTGCGTAATATCCCGGCTAAAGTAATTGAAGCAACCAAACAAGTTGAAACTCATACTTTGCCAAATACTGGATCTAGCCTAGAGCTTGCTCTTATTACTACTGGTGTATTCTTGGCATCTGCTGCTGTTGTTATCAAACGCAAGGAGACTAAATAATGAGAAGCTGGGTTAAAGATCCTGAAATTCTGAATGCGCCACAAGATTTAAATTTAACATCATTATTTAAATCAATGGTGTATGATTATATGTTTGCTGATCTTGATCCTATTGAGCGAGCAGTAATAACATATATTTTGGTTAACTGGCGTGAAATGAAATTAAATAATGGCGTTAGTGAAGACATTGAGGAAATCACGAATAAATTCGTACAAGCGAATCCAGTTCAGATCGCAAATGATCTTATTAATGCTATGTCCAATGCGGAAATGATTCAAGAACGAATCGAATATTTGAGTCGACTTGATCAATAATCCGCAGGAATTACACATACTATAATGAAACGAAATAAAAGGAGGACAAAGAAATGTCAAAAGAAGTTTCAAAACAAATCGAGGAAACTGTTGTTGATACAGTTGAGGAAGTAAAGGACGAAGTTACAGAAGTAGCTACCGAAAAGGAACCCGAAGTGAAAATTGAGAGTATTGAGGTGAAGAAATCATTTGGTGAAAAGACCGCTGATTTCATCGCTAAATACCGCAAACCAGCACTACGATTCCTAACAGGAGTTGCTATTGGATCAGTTGTCTGCGCTATCTACAACGCATCGAAACAGCAGGACGAAGATGATGTTATTGAAGGAGACTTCGAAACATTCGATGACAAAGACTAAAAGTTTCACTGAATGAGGGGTTTACACACTCCTCATTCTTTTTTTGTTTTAAAAAGAAAGGAGAATCTAGCGAATGAGAGTTTTAGCTGGAGCCGTTATGTTGGCAGTTATTGGAGCATTGTTGAGCGCGATGATTTATACAATGTTTATTGTATTTTTCGAACTCGATCCACGATTTGCCGTATGTTTCACAGGCTCTATTCAGGGCATTCTATTGTTCATGTGGGGATACATGGCTAAAGATAGCGCTAGTAAATAATATTTATGGCAGTTATTTTGGAAGATTATGGGGTTGTTCAGGTTAAGAACCATCTACCAAATCATTTCACATTTGTCATCCCATTGGATGGCCCTCGTGATATCGCATTAGCGGATATTGCGACGGAGTTGAACGTCTATCATAATATGATGATGTTCAAGGGTGAGCGATATTATGCAGTATCCGGAGTACAGAAGCATATGGAAATGGATGATGCACGATGGATCGCAACTATAGAAAGCAGGAGAATTAATGAGTAATAAAAAGACAGACTATGATAAAGTCAAATTACGTACGGCTAATGTCGGAGACCATGAACTCACCGAGAAACACATCGAACCAGTAGCTAAAGGGCGTATTGAGAAGCCTGGTGTTGGTAAATGGTTTAGTCATGTGTTATTTGGTGAAGAAGGATTCCGTGGAGCTGCTACACATATGGTACAAGAAGTTATTGTACCATCTATTCAAAACACCGTGGCTGACGTATTGGTCACAGCTGTGCAGAGAGCCATTTTTGGTGATGACTATATTCACCGTCGAGCAAATGTAGGATCGTTCTGGGGACGTGGTAATAACGTAACCCGTATGGATACATATCGTGGAAAGCAAACGGATTACACTAAGAGCTTTGCCCATCGGAATACTCGAGCTAGTAATATTGTGAATGATATTGCGTTCGAGACTCGACAAGAGGCACAGGAAGTATTTAATGTACTTCTGGCAAATCTCAACCAATATGATGTAGTTACTGTTGGGGATTATTACGAACTCACAGATAACGCAGCGTCATTTACTGATCACTCATACGGCTGGTCTGTATCAAGCGGTGGTCTAAATGGAGCACGTATTGTTGCGGCTCGTGGTGGGGGATACAAAATCCAATTTCCACAACCAGTGGAGGTGTAAGATGAAGGATAAAATCAAACCATATTTCAATCAGTTAACCAACATAGTATTCTATGCGATAGTATTTATATTGTTTGGAATCTTTATGTATTGTGCGATCGTTTTAAGCGGAAAGCATCTTTGGTTACAAGTTCAATTTGCAACATTATGGTTTTTAGGTTTTTTAGTAGCCGCATTTTACATTTTTCTAGAAATTTGTGAAATAGGAAGGATTAAGAAATTGCAGGAGCGATTTCGAGAGAAGAAATAATGGGCAATCATTGGAATAGGATAATGTCACAAGGTCTAGTAACCTCTGACATTGCCAAGCTTAAACGTATTGTCGGTCATATGGATACAGTTGATGAGATGACATTACGTGATTTTAAAATACTTCTGGATTTTCCAGAAGACAGATTTGATCCACGGGACTTTGATTATCTTTGGCTCAAATCCAAAGTTGATATTAGACCGTTAGCTGACGGATCTAAATGGGAAATCTGCTGCAAATTTAAGAAGAAAGAGGACTGAGTATGACAAAGGAATGGCCAAAAGAGTTACCACCGTTTGAAAAATTGAAAGAGGTTTTCTTTAGAGGTGGATGGGATCAGGATGGAGATATGTATCACGATTCTAAATCCGGTAAAAGATTCTGGGTCGATATCATGGCTGGTACAGCTGAGGAGGTCAAAGATGCGTAGTTGTTTGGGAACTTTGTTTTTATTGTGCACACCACCATTCGGTTGGTTCGTGCTGGCATATCTTTGGGTAAGAGAGGATTAGTAAATGGTAAAGTTTTTAAAAGCATTACTACTTTCCATACCCATTATGTTAACTCATATCTTCTTGTTTTACGCATTCATTTGGTTTAAAGCATTTGAAGCATGGACATTAGTGTGGGTTATTTGTGGAGTGTTCTTCTTATTTGAGCTGACAATAGCTGCACTAGTATTGGAGGCTGCTTATGAAAGTAGAAGTAAAACTTAATGTTATATTACTAATGGATAACATGTACATCGATACATTCCATGACGTAGATAATATCTCATTGTCTGAGGATAATAGTATTTATACTATATCTGTTGACGGACACGAATACATATTCAGAGTTACTGATGGATTCAAGGTTTATCCGTTTTACGATATTCCTGAATTCACATTTAGTTGTAAAAGAAAGAAGGCTATCGATAGCGCAGTCGATAAGCTAATGGAGGAACTTTATGCGACTTAGAATTTATCCTAAAGGTGATCAACGTCCATTGTTATTTGAGAAAGTAACAAATGTGGATCTACATATTCATCAGCATGATTGGAGCATTACATTCAATCATATTGATCATATCAACAAAAACAAATCGTGTGTTGCCACAAGTCATTTTTCAAGTGTCAACAGTTCAGGGTTAACATTCTTATATGAGAATAGTGAAGATCATCAATCATTTTCAGAGAATGTTAGAATCAATCGTGGTTAAGAGAAAAGGAGAAACAAAATGAAATTACCTAAATTTAATGCAAAAGCTATCAAAGCAGCTACTAAAACTACATACAACACAGCTAAAATCTTGGGCAAGAAGTACGCACCTATCGCTTTGGTTACTACTGGACTTGTTGGATATGGTATTGCCGTATATCAAGGTATCAAATCTGGTAAGAAACTCGAAGCAACCAAAGCAAAATACGAAGCTAAAGATGCTGCTGGTGAAGAATACACTCGTATGGACGTTATCAAAGACGTAACTAAAGACGTTGCTGTACCAGTTGCTATTGCTGTCGCATCTACTGCTGCTATTGGATTGGGATTTGCCATCCAAACAAACCGTCTTAAAGCTGTATCTGCTGCCCTTACTGCAGTTACTGAAGAACACGCTCGCTACCGTCTACAATGTAAAGAAGTCTTAGATGAAGAAACATTTAAGAAGATCGACACACCAATGGATCAAGTGACGATCGAAGAAGATGGTAAAGAAGCACAATCATTCGTTCCTAAGGAAGGATTGATGTATGGTAACTGGTTCAAATATTCTGCGAACTACGCATCAGATAGTCCAGAATACAACGAACAATGGATCCGTGAATCCACTCGGGCATTGGAAGAGAAGATTGCACGTAAAGGTGTATTGAACTTCTCTGATATGTTGGATCAACTAGGATTCGATGTACCTAAGGCTGCTCTACCATTTGGTTGGACAGATACTGATGGATTCTATATTGAATACGATATCATGGAAGTGTGGAATGCAGAAGAACAAATGCATGAGCCACAAATCTATGTTCGCTGGAAGTGCCCACGTAACTTGTACGCTACGACAAACTTCCGGGATCTTATTCCAGGTCGTAAAGAATTGGCTTAATACAGGAGGTATTATAAAATGAAAGCATTGGTCAAAGTATTATTAGGTGTTGCAGGTGCAGCTGGCGTCGGTTACGGCGCCTACCGCATTTACAAATGGTGGAAAGAAGAGGAAGAGCTTGAGGCGGACGGGTTATCTTATGACGAACTCGTAGCTGCAGCCGAGGCTAAGCAATTGGAAGAAGAAGCTAAAGAGCGCGAGGCTCGTATGATCGAAAACGAGAAACACCTACGTGAATTAGAAGGTCTTCCAGATGACGGGCTAGATTGGTTCAAGACAGAAGACGGATTTATTCGTCGTACATTGAGCCCATACGAGATCAACTTTGGCCCTGAATACGATCCTCTTACTGAGGAAATTATCCAAGAAATGGATCTTGATGGATTGACAAACGAATACGTTCAGAAATTGGATGTAGACAAGACTCGTTTCTATAATTATCGTGAGGCTGATCGTCCTATCCGCGATATTCTTGAGTCAGTTGAAGACATGGCACGTCAAATTGCCACATTGAAAGGAGCAGATATGGAACACGATCGTCTTATTTACGACAAAAACACATCAGATGCATATGACTACTACAAAGCCCTCGTCCTAGATCGATACGGTATCACAGATAAGAATCTCCGTCGGGATCTTATTGCATTGTTCTCATGGGAATTCCTTCCTAGCAAGACTAAGGTCGGTGACTGGGGACGTCGTGAAGATATTATTGCTCGTCGTATTGAGTACTTCACATTCGGTAACACATATATTGACTTCGCATCTGTCGCTGAGGCTATTCTCGAATACGCTGACCGCTTATCCACAGACACTGGTGATATCGGTACCGTACAAGAATTCGCAGGTTGGATTGTAGAGACTCTTGGTCTAGACTTCGAGTCTGATATTGATCCAGTAATCCACGATACTCTTGTCTCATATATTGAGCATGACCGTGGAAGCAAGCGAGCAAATGATGATGGTACTTATGGATTATTCCATATCTCCAAAGAAGACTACGACAAAGCTGAATCACTATATCGTGAATGCGGCGTAGCTATTGGTGATATCTTGGAAGGTAAATTAGAACCTGAACTATATGTGTACGACATGGAGGACGAAGATGACGACGATGAATAAAATCGTCTCTGGTATCGTGCGAGGGTTTAAGAATATTATTACTTCTTTTGCCCTCTTTATTCTTCGTAAGAAGTGGCATGAGAAATTGCCGGAGAATACTAAAAAGAAAGTAAGCAAATGGGCAGTTAACTGGGTCTGGAAAAACAAATTAATCCTCAACCAATGGGTTAAACCTAAGAAAGGTGGACATTGGTGGGATAATATTCCAGCAGATAACAGTCTTGATCCTGGCATGAAGTCATATTACTCAGAATGCTATGGTGTGCTGCACTATTTAATGGGCTCTGAGGAACGTTTTGACTTCAACGGTATGGTGATTTTACATAACGCTACCGGTGTACTACAGGATAAGTTGGACATGATGAGCATGCACAAATTCTTCTGCGTTAAGACTCCAGAATTGAAAGATCCTGTCATCTGTGTTATTCGTGACCGTGATAATTCTTTTGATGAGTTGGTTAACCTGATGGTACTTGATGAAAGTAAAGTTATTCATTGGATCAACTCACACTGTGATATCTTCTCCATGTATCGTCAAGAACAAACTAATGCTCCTGCGGTATATACTTTTGGAGATAATAACACAGTGACTGAAGGACTGGGATTATATATTCCTGAGAAGATGTTTAAATAGGAGGACGATATGGGTATTGAAAACATTGGAATCCTCAAACCATTTAGTGAACCTGACTACACAGAAGAGGCCCTCAAATACCGTGGGTCTTTTCTTATGCAGGCTCTGACTGAGTGTATCTATTTTAAACCACTTGATCCGGAAATCGATTTATCAAAAATTGCCCGGGGTGGGATTTTACATCGAATTCGGAATTCTCCAGGTGTAAACATTTACGTTCCTGGGTATTGCGATGTGATGGTTGGATATTTCACAAACAAGCTTTGGCGAATCCCATTTCCTTATCTATTATTATCTGAGCGTAACCGCGACTTGAGAATGTTCATATTCTCTGAGGCTGCCGCTATGAAACAATTCCTGATGGATATTCGTAACTCCAAAACCAAATTCGATAACTACATTGCGGATGGTCTTAGTAAAGGATATTTCGTATCTATTCGCTTGCAGCATGACAGCTCGAATAATTGTTATGTGCCTCAGCACGGATACAAGATCCCATATATTAGTGGATACAAAATTCCACCTCACTCACAAATTACAGACGAGTTATTTAACTCACGCATTGACGGACGCTTTAATTGGCCGGATGTATCTGATATTGACTACAATAGTCACTACGGGTTATATTCTAAGACAAAAAGCAGTCTACACTACACTCCTAAGGATTTATTACTTATGGAGCACGACATTTTAAACACATGCATTGATATTGTTAAAGGAGAACATAATGACTACAATTAAAATGGATATTACACGCATTCCAGTATTGAAAACTAAACACTTCAAAAAGCAAGCAGAATTCATTAACGCAATCAACCCAGGTTCTTATGGGTCTAGTGAATACGACCAACTTGAATTAAACCTCAGCACAATGATGGACTACCTTAAATACGGTGGTAAAATCACAGTTGCTATGCTGCGCCAAATGGCAGGTAAGAAAATTGAAGCTAAAGACCATTTCTTTGGTTGGGATATTGATGTATTGTCACAATTGAAGATTTCTGATGACGAAACTATTGAATTTCCGCTCATTTTCTGTAAACAACTAATGGAACCAAACGCTGATATCTTCACATTCAAGCGTCTAGACACAATCAGTGCTAAAAGCGCACATGTAGATAAAGAAACAATTGCGCGTGGTGAAGCATATTTGAATGACATGTTGGAACTTGGTGCTGTAAACAAGGAATTTGTGAAATTAATATTGAATAAATAGGAGTTTATCATGGCCGGTGTTATGGTCGTCAACTATATTGACGATAAAAAGTCAACGACGGGTAAGGGTTTACCTATTCACATCTTTTTCGATGTCAGCGATTACTATTTCTTAAGAGATCAAGCTGGATTTTTAAAGATTGAATTGGTTAATAATGCCCGTAAGTGTGTATATATTCCCACATCCAACATCGGACTAGTGGAATATTTTGAGACTGAGGAAGATTTCAGAGAAATTTATCCTCGACCATATGATTAAGGAGAATAGAGTAATGAGTAAAGCAGGTATTGATGTTGTAAAACAATTCATTAGTAACGGCTATAAATGTGTGGTTAAACGTATTTCATTTGATATACATAACATCAGATTAATTTCTGCCATGCCAGGAAACGAAGACATGTCTATGCGTGTTTGGTGGTATACTGGATACGTATATATACCAAAAGGCGACAAATTCTATGGAGCGGACATTGACGCTCTTGAAGATGTTGATGATTTCATCCATGGTGGAATTACATATCTTGAGAATGAAGACGATTGTACTGTCGTAGGATTTGATTGTAACCATCTAGGTGATGGTGATGACTATAATTCATTGGATTTCGTCGTCCCACATCTTCACGCCGTTGCAAACATTCTTCGATATGCTAATGAGAAAGGGGAGTAAGATGAGAGGCAAACAACAATATAAGACCGTAACCATTGATTATATTGCTCCACGTCGTAAGGATTGGATTGATTTGGTGGTCGATATTGAGTATCATGAGAACTATATCTTACTTCGTTATCATGAGACTTTGGATCGTCTTGATACTAAAATCATCACTATGAATGAAGTGGATAATATTCAGGTTAATGATATGAATTATTTTGATGCTGAGAAAGCTAAGATGTTTATTTCTGAGCGTACTGCTGGGACTGATTTTGAAAAGATCCGCTTCTTCCCGTATAATAACGATATTAGTAGAGTAACAATTGTTTCTCATAGAAAGATCGATCATACAGAATTCCGTTTCGACCGTGTATTTAAGATGGAGCGTAAGTGGGATCATGATCTGCGTGGTCATAAAATTCTTATTTATACAGTCCACAAAGATGCGGGTCTCGTTTGGAGTGGTATTGATGCAATATATGTGTTTGCGGAAGATGATATTAAGTCGATACTAATTGAACGTTCAGGAATAAAAGATATTAAAGTAAATGTTAATGGAGGAAAATACGACAATGACTGATAAAGTAACACCTAAATCAATGGAAGACCAATATAATCACCAACTTGAGACCTTCAAACGTAAAAATCACGACTATGGGAACTCATTTGAGAAGAGTTTAGACACGTTCGGATTGGTGGCTGGCATCGTCCGTATGAGCGACAAATTCGAGCGCTTAGTTTCACTCAATGATCCGAATAAAGACGCTCAGATCGCCTCTGAGAGCCTTGTAGACACCTTAGAAGACCTGTCCAACTATGCTGCGATGGCTGCATGCTGGTTGAAAGGTAAAAAGGCGGCTGAATGGAAGGAATTACGCCTAAAAGAGCTCGATGGTAACATTGAGGATATTCTTAAGAAGGCTAATACTTCGGTTGTGAAATCTATCGATGAAACCAAATCAAAAGCTATGGTTTTTATTCCCGGTCGTCGTGATGGTAAAACCGGTTCTCTCCAAAAAGCAATTGAAGAAGGCCTTGCGGATAAGGGTATTAAATACCAACCTCAGTTCTCTGGGATTCATTTAAAAGGCCCTGAGAAATTGGAGTTAAATCTCGAAGTTGACCAGGATAAATTATTCGAAATCTCAAACGCACTGCATCCTAGTACATTGCCTAAATCTGTTAAGGTGGATTACGGTCATAAGGCTGTGTATGAATTCCCCGACGGTATCGACGCAATCTCGTATTACGTTCGTGAGATGCAAAAAGAAGAAGCTAAAAAAGAGAACGATCGCGTTATGCTTGATATGATGTTATCTCGTATTGAGAAAGGTGAGGTTGTTCGTATTGTGGCTAATGGTGATGGATCTTTCACTACATATTTCGAGAAGACTGATTGTCCTTTCGATAAAATTGTGGATAAGGAAGGTGAAACCATTTTCTTTGAGAAAGAAGGATTGGACGATGACTAATAAAAATCCTGTTTGTAAGGAACTTGAGAGCCGTGGAATAACTGGCGAAGCCGTTAGCAAATGGTGGACAAGCCATGATCGACGGTGGGCATTTAATTCGGAGACCGGGGAGTTGATTAAATTCCCCGATTTTCAATTTCCTGGACGGAAAGAATTGAAGGAACAAGATGGACAATAAAATTGATGAAGCATTGTACGGAATTACACATAATCCAGATCATGTGATTATTCCAAATTGGTCTAGAGAGGCTGCTGGATTTCCGAAAATTAGTAAAGGGACTATAGGAGAAAAGATGATGAACAGAGAATATAATGGTTTGGGTACTCATGATATTATGGGAGTTAAGCGTGTCAATGAACTTATTGATGAGTTGATTACACATATGGACGAAGGTGACACTATCACTATTACTGGTGGTCTTGACCGTGAATTTAATGTTGTTATTAATTCAACTCGTATCCAGAAACCTAAAGTTGATAAAGTAACTACTACCATTAAAGCGAACAATGAAACCGTTGCTGTGAAATTGCCAGATGGTCGTATTGTTCATATTGATGAGGAGCAAATCGATGGGAAAGAGCATTGATTTCAAGGTCTTTAAAGATCATAATTGGGTTGGTATTATCTATCGAAAAGATAGTATTGGCCAGATTAATGGGTTCAAATTCATGTATAAAGGGCCTGAAAAGCTGAAAGATACGTATGAACCAGGGCAATATTTCCGTGCAGAAGTCCTTGGATTCGAGTATGATTTGGTATTTGAGAGGGACTTTTGGCATGATTTGGACGAAAAAACTAGCGAATATGGGCTGGAATTTCGTATTCTTTGGTGATTTCAGCACATTTTGACACAAAAATTCTTGTGTCACTTTGTGTTCGAAAAACACGAAAAATAGCCTTTTTAGCCTGATATTGGGCCTATTTCGGGGTAAAATCGTGAAATTGGCAAAAAGTGGCGCACAAAAACACGAAAAATCGTTCAGAATGTATATTGTTGTAGAAGGCAGTTAAAATTTTAACTATTATATATAACAATGGGCAAAATGGGCCAAAAAGTGTGAAAAACGTGCACAGGAGGTATAAATGGATTTTTTGGACGTTTCCGTCAAAAAGTTCCATTCTAATAACAGATCATGTGATTATGAGGTGGCGCCCGACTTTATCTTTGGGGATGCCAAGGATTTAGTTGTAAAGGGTGGTAAGTTCTATGCATATTGGAATGGACATAGATGGGACACATTACAACGAAATTTATTCTATGATATTGATAGTCAGTTGTGGAATAAAGCGAAAGAGCTTCAAGAAGAGGGCCCAGGGGTTCGGATTGAAGTGAAAGAAATTCGGAAAGCTTCTGGTGGCAAGTTCCGATTATTTCTAGACTATTGTAAAGCCACCGAACAAAACGATATTCCATTCAACCAGAAAGTACTATTCGCGGATCACCAAATGAAGCGACAGGATTATGCTACAACTCAGTTGTCATATTCACCAACCAAGGGAGAACCTGAAGCTTTTAAGAAATTGATCGGTACTCTATATGCTCCACCAGAACTTGACAAAATTCTTTGGTTCATGGGAGCTTTATTTACCAACAAGATGTACAAGATCGAGAAGTTCATGTATTTGTACGGATCGAAAGGTAGTGGTAAAGGAACTGTACTTAAGATATTCAGATGGTTGTTTGAGAAATATTGTGGAACTGTCGATTTAAAATTGTTAACGAGTGGCGATCCATTCGCGACCGGACAAATTAAAGAAGTTCCATTGTTGATCGATGAGGATACTGACATCAGTCATATTTATAACGATACTCCGTTATTGAAACTGACAAGTCACGAAACCATTTCTGTCAACCAAAAGTACAAAGAACCGTATGATGTTACATTTAGCGGTTTACTTATTACTGCATCAAACCAACGATATAAAGTCCGAAACGTCGACTCTGGTATTACTCGACGTGCTGTTGTAGTAAATCCAAGCGGTGAAAAAGTTACTCATAGGGAATATGATTCTTTGATGAACCAAATCAAATACGAGTTGCCTTATATTGCTGACATGGCCATTAAGAGATTCGAAGAACTAGGACCCGATTTCTTTGATGATTATTTCGATGTTAGTATGGCTGAGCAGACTGACCATATCTTTGATTTCATTCGAAGTGAAGCAATGCAAATGAAAGATGGTATTAGTTTAAAACAACTTTCTGAATTGTATAAAAACTATTTGGAAGATATGGGATGGAAGACAGACGGATATAAAGCCACGATCAAACGCGAAGCCCTACGATATTTCGATACGATGGTTAACGTGGAACGAGTCGATGGCGTTCGTGTTCGTAATTATTTCAAAGGATTTAGATGGTCTGTAGCATTTCCTGAAGGTGTAGTCGGTATGGATATCCCTGAAGACGAAGTTAAGGATTGGCTTGATTTATGTTATCACAATGAGGTGTTCGATAAATTGGCTGCCGATTATCCTGCCCAACCATCTTTGGAGAATGGAAACCCATCTCAGAAATGGGATGATGTTATTACAACACTAAAAGAAATTGATACTCGTAAATTACACTGGGTTAAAGTCCCACTACAACATATTATTCTCGACTTTGATATCAAGGATGAGAACGGAGAGAAAAGTCTGGAATTAAATAAAGAGGCTGCGTCGAAGTATCCCCCGACATATGCTGAAGTATCTAAATCCGGCAAAGGTATTCACCTGCATTATTTATATGATGGTGATGTGAATTTATTAGACAACGTCGTTGAAGACAATGTCGAAATTAAAGTTTATAAGGGAAAGGCGTCTTTGCGACGGATTGATAATGCATCGAACAATCTTGAAGTATCTCATATTTCGTCGGGACTGCCGATGAAAGAGAAGAAGGAGACAACGATGTATGAAAACGTAAAAGATATTACCTATACCGAGAAGACTCTCCGTAAATTTGTTAAGAAACAACTGGGACTTATTCCAGGAGAGAAACCGAGTCATGCGAATACTAAACCAACAATCGATTGGATTTCTCATGAAATTCATAAAGCATATGACATGGGATTGAAATACGATTTGTCCGATCTTAAGCATTCGGTATTTCTTCGAGCGTTACAATCAACGAACAACAAAGATTATTGCTTGGACGTATTTATGAAGATCCCTTGGTCTTCGATGCGCGATGACGATGGAAAGACTGAGACCGAATTGACAACAGGAACTAAGATTGTTGCCAAAGAAGAAATCGTATTCTTCGATATTGAGGTCTATCCAAATCTATTTGTCGTTGTCTGGAAGAAGTATGGTGAAGACGAATTCGTTCGTTGGGTAAATCCATCAGCAGACCAAATTGAATATTTGTGTTCGTTTCCATTAGTCGGTTTCAACAACCGTCGATACGATAACCATATTCTCTACGCTCGTTTGCTCGGAGGGACAAACATGGAGTTATTCCGACAGTCCCAAAGAATTATCAACGAGAAGAATGCGAAGACTGGTATGTATGCTGCAGCTTATGAATTGAGCTATGCTGATATTTATGAGTACGCACAGAAGAAACAGTCGCTTAAGCGTTGGGAAGTCGATTTGGGAATTAACCACGTCGAAATGGAAATCCCTTGGGATCAACCAGTACCTGACGAATTGGTAGACACTGTTGTTGAATACTGTGTCAACGACGTAATGGCTACTGAGAAAGTATTTGATGCTACATATGCTGACTATGTTGCTCGTGAAATCCTGGCGACTATTTCCGAAGGATCCATGAACGCAACCAACAATCAGCTTACAGCTTTATTTATCTTTGGACAAGATCCTCGTCCACAAGACAAATTCAATTACGTAGACTTGAGCGAGACATTCCCAGGATACGAATACAAATTCGGTAAATCAACATATCGTGGGATTGAAACTGGTGAAGGTGGATTTGTATATGCGGAGCCGGGTGTGTATAAAGACATTGTTCTTGAAGACGTTGAGTCAATGCATCCGAATAGTTTAATCAATATGAATTATTTCGGACCATATACTCAACGATATGCTGACTTGCTTAAAGTTCGCGTATTACTCAAACATAATAAGATTGACGAAGTCAAAACTATGTTTGAAGGTAAATTGGCGCCATTCGTGGATAACCCAGAATACCGCAAACCATTGGTGTCTGCTTTGAAGATTGCTATCAACTCTGTTTATGGAATGACATCAGCATCATTTGATAATAAATTCAAGCATAAAGACAACATCGACAATATTGTTGCTAAACGTGGAGCTTTATTTATGGTCGACCTCAAATTCTATTTGGAAGAACAAGGTTACCAAGTTTGTCATATTAAGACTGACTCAGTTAAAGTTCCAAATGGCGATGCGAAAGTTGTTAAACTTATTGAAGATTTCGGTAAGCGTCCAGAATACAACTATAAATTCGAACATGAGCATACATATAAACGTATGGCGTTAATTAATAATGCTGTTTATATTGCTCAATTGGAAGATGACAGTTGGTCTCCGACGGGAGCAGAGTTCGCTAATCCATATTTACTCAAACGGGTTTGGACAAAAGAAGAATTGACTGATCAAGATTTCTTCATTACTAAGCAATCCAAAGGTCATATTTATCTTGGAGACGAATTCGTAGGTAAGGTTGGATCTATTTATGCTTCTAAGACAGGAGCTGAGTGTCTATGGACAGAAGATAATGAGAATTTCAAATCTGTCACTGGAACAAAAGGATTCAAATTCAAACAAACGTCGGAATTTGATTATGAAGATATCGATTTCGACTACTATGATAAAATTGCTATCGCTGGTTTGAAGAAAATCATGAAGGTTGGAGACATCAACGCGATTGTCGACGAAATACCTAAAGATTATATCGAACCACTTGGACTAAACGAAGAACAACCTCAAGAATTGGCGGCCTAACTTTTTGGGCAGTCGCTCGGGGTTTGAAAAAACTTCGCAGAAATTACATGGCACATAATAGAAAGGAACAAGAAAATTCAACGATTTTCGCGCTTCTTTTATTTTTTGTTGCAATTTGTCAATCACGTCAAAATAGAAAGGGACATTATCATGACAAAATTATTACAAGCTTCTAACCATCAACTTATCCTCGAAGATGTTGAGTTTGCCTTTAAACCAAACTTCGCAGGACGTGAAGAACGATACAATCGTACAGGAGACCGTTATTTTAACGTTGTCGTGTCTGAAGAAGACGCTCAAATCCTCGCCGAACAGTATGGGGTTAACGTTAAATTGTGGGAGCCTAAACCACGAGATGACGAGATGGCTAAAAAGATGGCTGAAAACCCTGACATGTATCAACCATTTTACTACTTCAAGGTGAAAGTGTATACTAAATTCTCAATTCCATCAATTGCACTCATTTATGATAATGATGGCGAAGTATGTGATGTTGATGATCCAGTATGTTCGCAAGATCGTCAGTTCTTGACAGAAGATCAATTCCAATTGATTGATGAAATGGAAATGTCATGCGTTGATATGACTATCCGTCGTCGCGAACCAAGTGATGAAGGGACTTACGCTCGTCTTGATTTGAAGAATGCGTATATTCACGTAGCTCCAAATCCACTTGAACGTAAGTATGGTTATTAATGATTGAGTTATATGACTATCAACGAAAGGCGGTTGATAGACTTCATAACGGTTCTGTATTGTGCGGAAAGGTCGGCTCAGGGAAATCCTTGACCGGCCTATTTTATTATATGGAGAACCATATAGATAAACCTCTCTATATCATCACGGTCGCCAAGAAAAGGAATGACCGAGAATGGCATAGAGATTTTGAAGCCTTAGGAATTGATGGCGTTGTTGATTCCTGGAACAATATCGAAAAGTATACTGATGTGAAAGACGCATTCTTTATATTTGACGAACAACGCGCAATCGGTTATGGTAAATGGGGTTTAGCATTTATACATATTGCTCGTAAGAACAATTGGATTATGTTAACCGCCACACCTGGTGATGTTTGGATGGATTGGATGTGTATTTTCATAGCCAATAATTTCTATCGAAACAAAACTGATTTTGTGGATCAACATGTGGAGTACAATCCATATTCTAAGTTTCCTCAGATCAGACGATATCACAAGACCGATAAACTAGAAAGGTTCCGACGTTATTTGGCTGTTCCTATGCAAGATTTTAGGACAACCAATTTGCATCGTAAGTATATTAATACCGACTTTGACAAAGAACTATATCAGTCTGTTGTTAAGAGTAGGTTTAATCCATATACTGAAGAACCTATTATGAACGCATCAGAATTCACGCAAGTGCTTCGTCGTATTGTAAATACAAGTGAGCGCCGTAGAATTCATGCGAAACAAGAGATCATGACTCGAGATAGAGTTATTGTCTTTTATAACTACACCTACGAGCTTGATATTCTCAAAGAGATTTGTCAAGAATTAGATAGGGCATATTATCAATGGAATGGTCAAAAGCATGAAGCTATCCCAGACGCTGAAACCTGGGTATATCTTGTGCAATATACGGCCGGAGCCGAGGGATGGAACTGCATTACTACTGATACGATTTTATTCTACTCGCTTAACTATTCTTACCGAATAATGGAGCAATCGGAAGGACGAATTAATCGAGTGAATACCTCCTTTAAAGATTTGTACTACGTTTACTTGAAATCCCCGGCTTCTATTGATGATGCTATCGAACGCTCCATTCGAAGCAAAAAGAAATTTAATGAAAGGAATTGGGTGGAGAACATATGTCCAAATTGGAACGAGATTTCCAAAAGCAATTGATTAAAGATATTAAGACAAGAATCCCTGAAGCTATTGTTAAGAAGAACGATCCTAACTATATTCAAGGTATTCCTGATTTATCTGTTGATGTTGGTCCATATTCCTATCATTTGGAAGTTAAGAAATCGGCTAAGGCCCCATATCGACCAAACCAAGAGTATTATTTAAATCACTATAATACAAATGGTGGATGGGCCCGAACCATTTATCCAGAGAACAAGGAGGAAGTACTCAATGAAATGGAACAGACATCCAGAGTACGAGGGTCGTCACTCATTTCTCAGCGCTAGTCAGTGTCACTGGTTAAATTATACACCCGATAAGATAATTACCAGATTCGAAAACGAACAAGCTAAACAACGAGGCACTGAGTTGCATGAATTTGCTAGTGAAGCAATTCACCACAAAATTAAATTATTGCCAGGTAACACTCACCCGGCTGTTGCTAATTTTGTAAATGATGCCATTGGTTATCGTATGGATAGTGAAGTACTCTTATTTTACAGTCCATATGCATTTGGTACTGCCGATGCTATTCGTTATGATCCTCCTAAGAAAGATAATCCTCGTGGATTTCTTAGGATTCATGATTTGAAGACAGGTGTTACCAAACCTAAAATGGAGCAGCTATTAGTTTATGCTGCTTATTTCTGTTTGGAGTATGGCGTCAAGCCTGAGAAGACGGATTTTGAACTCCGTATTTATCAAGGCAATGACATCAAGACTTATATTCCTGAAGCAGAAGACGTGTATGACGTATATCATACAATTAAAGAGTTCTCGGGAATTCTTGAAAGTAAACCTAAATAGAAAGGATCATATTCATGAACTTGGAAGAAGCATATAGTGATATGCTCGAACATAGAGGAACCCCGCACCAAGGTAGTATTCCACATAGTGGACGATATGCTTGGGGATCTGGCGAGAATTCATTTCAGCGGGCTACTTCATGGTCCGACAGAGTTGTTAAATACAGGCGATCAGGATTATCTGATACGCAAATTGCTATGAAGCTCGGTATTACAACTACTGAATTCCGTAAACGGAATAATATTGCTAAGCATGAAATTCGATTATACAATATTAGTCGAATTCAAGAGCTCGCCGATCAAGGTTTAGGATCTATTGAGATATCTCGTAGAACGGGTATTCCTGAATCAACTGTTCGTATGAATTTAGATGCGAAAGTACGTAACAATGTAAATCGCATGGAACAAATTAAGACTGATATTAAAGGTCTTATTGAAAAGAATCCATATCTTGACGTTGGTTTAGGTTCTGCACAACAACTTGGTGTGAATGAAAGTACTCTTAAACGTGCTGTACAACAATTGGAATCCGAAGGATATCACAGGCATACAGTATATGTTAAGAATGCTACAAATGATGATCACTGGGTTGAAATGAAAGTGTTAACTAAAGAAGCAGACCCTGCTGTTGTTAGGGAACACAAGCATGAAATCACACCTCCTCATATTCATACAGATGCTGAAGGTAAATCCTCACTGGGATTGAAACCTATTCAACATATTGATTGGAAACGTGTAGGTATTCGATATGACGAGCAAGGCGGTACGGATAAAGATGGTGTAATGGAATTACGTCCAGGAGTAAAAGACTTGGACTTAGGTAAATCCAGATATGCTCAGGTTCGTATCGGTGTAAACGGAACTCATTATTTAAAAGGTATGGCTATTTATGGAGATCCAAAAGACTTCCCTAAAGGTGTCGATGTTATTTTCAACACCAACAAGAAACAAGGAACTCCTAAAGAAAAAGTTCTCAAACCTTTAAAAGATGATCCGGATAATCCATTTGGTGCAACGATCAAGAAACAAGCTGGAGCTATTAATAAAGTTAATGAGGAAGGCGATTGGAATTCTTGGTCGAAAACATTATCTTCACAATTCTTATCTAAACAACCACCAGCTTTGGTTAAAGGTCGTATCGAAAAGACATACGATAAATTAAAGAAAGAGTTTGAAGAGATCAATGCCTTAACAAATCCAGTAGTCAAGAAAGTTATGATGCAGGATTTTGTTGATGGCCTCACTGTTAAACGACAACATCTTAAAATGGTTGGGTTTGACAGAATGAAAGGACAAGTATTATTACCTTTATCTGGTATTAAAGCTAATGAAGTATATGCTCCTAACTTTAAGAATGGAGAAAAGGTTGTACTTGTTCGTTATCCTCATGGTGGTATTTTCGAGTTACCAGAATTAACTGTTAATAATAAACTTGATAAAGGCCCGGCTAAATTTATGAAGGGTGCAAAGGATGCAATCGGTATTGATTCATCTGTAGCATCTAAATTATCTGGTGCTGATTTCGATGGTGACTCAGTTATGGTTATTCCTAACAACAATAATGGAATTAAAACTAGTCGTTCTTTAAAAGAATTAAAGAACTTCGATTCGAAAAGTTATTATACTCCTAAGCCACCGAAGATTGATACGCAAAAACAAATGGGAGTTGTATCGAATCTTATTACTGATATGACTCTTAAAGGCGCATCTCAATCTGAAATTGCTAGAGCTGTTAAACATTCAATGGTTGTTATTGATGCTGAAAAACATAGCTTGGATTATAAACGTTCTGAAAGAGAGAATAATATAGACCAGCTTAAAAAGAAATATCAAGAACACTATGATGTTGTAACAGGAAAGATATCCAGCGGAGCATCAACTCTTATTTCTAGATCGAAGACCGACTATCGTGAGACCGAGCATTGGTATAAGGAAAGAACTGCTGAAGAACTAGCTGCTAATCCTAGATTAGCTCCTAAGATCAAGAAAACTAAAACCATTTCATTTACACCTATTGTTGATATGGTAGATGATGCTAAGAAACTAGGTTCTGGTACAGCTATTGAGAACATGTATGGTAATTACATTAATGCTCTTGGTAAGATGCGTACAAAAGGTGAGTCTATCATTAGCAAGACGCCTAACATGACCATGTCTAAGGATGCTAAAGTCAAGTACAAGACACAAGTTGAGTCTCTACAGAAGAAGCTTAACGACGCTTTGTACAACTCTCCTAGAGAACGTCAAGCTCAGCTCATGGCTAACAAGACTATTGCTGAAAAACGTACTCCTGACATGAGCAAAGACCAGCTCAAGAAGCTTAAACAACAGGCTATTGCAGCAGCCCGTGTTAAGACTGGTGCTGATGGTAAGTCTACACGCATCTCTATTGACGATGATGAGTGGAAAGCTATTCAATCTGGGGCTGTCTCTAGTAAGATGCTAACTGATGTACTACGATTCGCTGATAGTGATCGTGTTAAGCAGCTAGCTACACCACGTACAGAGAAGTCTATTAGCCTATCTACTGCTAGTCGTGCTAAGACCATGCTTAAGAACGGTCACACCTATGCAGAAGTAGCTGATGCACTAGGTATCAGTGTGTCTACTGTACAGGATCTATCATAGAAAGGAGGCCATGCATGACGTACACTACACAACCACTAGAGCATGAAGACTCTAACGAGCTCATGCACGATGCTATGCCTGATGCTATGAGTGATCATACAGACGATCAAGTAACTGATGCTGAGTATGAACGTGAGACAACTGTTGATGCTATGTTAACTACATACGACAACCCTTACAACCCTTACGACAACTACGATGCTTGGTGGCAATGGGACAAAGACAATGGTTACAACACACCAGAACTATTAGCAATGGCTATTGGTGACACATCAGACGCGCTCGATGCTGTTGAGGAAGCTCAGCGAACAGCTGTGGCTATGAACTGGATCATCGATGAAGGTCCAATCGAAGGCGTATGGACAACGATCAAGAAGAACGTTTCAACGCCCATTCGTCTTCCGACAACGCAGTCCGGAATCGTGACATTTGAAAATGGATAAAAAATCAAACCATTTCAAGTGACACCCCCTAAGGGGAGGGGTAGCAGAGACTCCCCACCCCCCTGCATCGCCGCACCTCTCCAAAATTTCCCCGGAGTGGTTTTCAAACCTAAAACTGGGTTTGAAGTATGGGGTAACTATTATAGAAAGCGAGATAAGTATGCACCCTGAAGTACAAGACCACATCCATGGTCTACTAAAGTGGCTACTATCTCCTGAAGTTCTGTCACAGATTGGACTATACTTTGGTATTGGAGCATCAATCATTGGTTTTGCCACTAGAGTCTTTAAGAAGCTATGGGCAAAACTGGAGGAAAAGCAGAATCAAGAGATCGAAGCGATCAAAAATTCTATTACAGCGTTAGCTATAAGCTTTGAAGAGATGCGAAAGACGCAAGAACTGGACTTTCTGCGATTACAAATCATCACAGGGATCCATTCTGGACGTTTATCCAACAACGAGATACTGCATATGTATGATAGCTACTCACAAAAGGGTGGTAATTCATATGTCAGTCGTATAGTTAACGATTATGTTGACGAGAATAATATCAAGGAAGAAGGAAAACGCAATGTTAGAAAACGTAGTTAATTTGTTGGTTGCACTTGGTGTAGTTTTACCAGTCGTTGTTGAATTGATTAAATACATCGGAGCATTAACCAACAATAAGAAAGTTTCGACTCTTGCGGAACGTGCGATGATTATCGTTTCTTCACTTGATTCCTTAGGTATCGCGAATGAAGCTAAGAAACAAGAAGCTCTCGGGAAATTAACAAGCTTTGCTAACGAGGTTGGTATTCGTTTATCAATTACTCAAGCTGAAGATTATATCGAGCATGCTGTCCAAGCTTTACGCAGACTTCAGGGTGAAGTGAAGCCGAATACGGAGGTATCTAACAATGCCCCGAAGACGAAATGAAACGGACGACATCCGTCAAGCTTTAACTCCAGAAGGAAGAATGCTAAAACTAACAAAAAAGGCATTCGATCTGGCAGAAAGACAACTCGACAATGGTACTATCGCGCCAAGTACATTAAACGCGTTACTCAAGTACGGAACAGTCGAGAATGAACTCCAGTTGGAGAGTTTGAGAACGAAGAACAAACTAGATAGTTCTCGTGTCTCATTAATTGATAGCGAAGTAAAAGGAAAGGGTGATAGCCAGGAAGTTATAAACGCTATCCGTGGTTATATGCCGTCAGAGGAATTGTGATGAGAGATAGAAGTATGTTTGAAGATCTTTCTTACAAGAAACTATTAACCTTAGACAGCTTTGGAGATCGACTCAATTACTTATCGTTATTCAAACGTGGGTATAGATCACCAAGACACATGTCAAATCCATTCTACAAGTCTCGGATTTGGCGTGATCTACGAGAAGAAATCATAGCACGAGATCTAGGATACGATCTTGGAGTACCCGGTATTCAAATACCTAATAAGCAAGATATTATCGTTCACCATATGATTCCTCTTGAAGAGGATGACATATTGGAATGGCGAGAAGACATCTTGCTTAATCCCGACCTTCTAATAACAACTTCTAGAAACACTCATAACATAATCCACTACGGTGATAGATCCCAATCCATACTTGTCGAACGCCAACCAGGAGATACTAAATTATGGTGAGGTAAGTATATGTCTAAAATTTTAGACGATGTTAAAACAACATTGGATTTTGCCTCCGAAGAAGATACAGGATTCGACTCTAGATTACTTCTAGAGATCGATGGAGCATTAGGTACATTATCACAACTTACAAATGTCCATCCCGAAGTCGAAGTAACAAAAGAAACCACATGGGATCAACTGTTACATTCTTCAGACAAACATTTATTGAGATTGGTTAAGCAATTTATCTACATCTCTGTGAGAATTGTATTCGATCCTCCTACAGGTTCTGTATTAACAACCTTAACGACAAGTTTAAACAATTTGTCGCATAGGATTATTATTCAGAAGGAGGTATACAATGCAAAACCAGAATGAGTTGGTTTCAGTAGATTCTTCTTCCGATTTTATCGAACACTTTGGTATCAAAGGCATGAAGTGGGGTTTTAGAAAGAACCGAGCATCTAATGTTCGGGCTCGACGAAGAGCCAAAAACTCTGCAAGAACCACTGCCAAGTGGAAAAAGAAATATCAGAATCGTGCTTCTATGACCGATAAGGACATACGTAGAGCAACAGAACGATTAAGATTGGAAAATGATTTCGCGGAACAAATTAAACGTAATGCTCAAGTTACTATGAAACCATCTAATAAAGATAGTTTCTTCCGTGATATGGCCCGTACTGCGGTAGGATCTGTAGTCAAGAAATCTGTAAACTCCGGTTTCGATGCAGTTGCTGGGTCAGCATCTAAAAAGAAGAATTAAGTAAGGGAGTTAATTTTTGGTACTTTCGAACAAAGCATATCCGGAAGAGTATATGAAGTTTAAGGAGCAAGTTCTTAGAGGTGAAATTCCGGTCAATCGGATGGTATCACTGGAAATGAACCGTATCGATTTCTTAATCGAGTCGCCGGATTATTACTATGATAGTAAAGCGATTGAGGGCTTTGTAAGATTTTGCGAAAATGAAATGACCCTCACCGACGGTAGTGACGTAACTCTTCTGCCGTCGTTTAAACTCTGGGCCGAATGTGCCCTTGCATGGTTTTATGTCTCAGAAGACAAAGTTTACAATCCTAAACTAGGTAAATGGGAGATAAAATCAAAATTCAAGCGACTTGTCAATAAACAATTTCTAATTGTTGGACGGGGAGCTGCGAAGTCAATGTATTCTACGTACATGCAAGCTTACATGTTACTGATAGATACAGCTACAACACACCAAATCGTCTGTGCCCCTACAATGAAACAGGCCGAGGAAATTATGGGTCCATTCAGAACGGCTTTGAGTCGAGCTAAAGGCCCAATGATTCGGTATATGGTCCAAGGATCTAAGATGACTGGGAATCTTACCCAGAAACAGTTGCTAGCATCAACCAAGAAAGGTGTGGAGAACTTCGCAACAAACAGTTTGTTAGAGATTCGCCCAATGTCGGTCGATAAACTTCAAGGATTACGTTGTAAGTATGCAGCGGTTGACGAATGGCTATCCGGAGAAGTTCGAGATAATGTTATCGGCGCGATCGAACAGGGTGCATCTAAGAATGACAACTACCTTATCATAGCCACGTCGTCCGAAGGTACGGCCCGGGACGGTGTTGGTGATACAATCAAAATGGAGCTAACTGACATACTAGAAGGTCGGTATTTCAACCCTCATGTATCAATCTGGTACTACAGACTTGATGATGTTCGTGAGGTAGCACACCCAGAAACATGGCTTAAGGCCAATCCAAACCTGGGAGCAACTGTTAGCTACGAGACTTATCGACGAGAAGTGGAACGAGCAGAGACTCAACCATCAACTCGTGCTGATACTCTGGCTAAACGTTTCGGAATACCGGTTGAGGGATACACTTACTTCTTCGTTTACGAAGAGACTATTCCTCATAGACCTCAAAACTTCGATGGACTGGAATGTGCAATGGGAGGAGACCTTTCTCAAGGTGATGACTTCTGTGCATTTACATTCTTATTCCCATTGGGCCGTGGTAGATTTGGTGTTAAGACCAGATCTTATGTATGTGAGTCTAAGCTTAAGAAATTGACTTCTGCGATGCGCAATAAGTATGACACTTTCATTGATGAAGGTACACTTATTGTCATGCCGGACGTTGTATTAGATATGAATAAGGTATACGATGATCTAACAAACTTTATTTATAGACACAACTACGTCGTTTACTCATTTGGTTTCGACCCATATAATGCTCGAGAATTTGTTGAGCGTTGGTCTAGAGATAACGGTGAGTATGGCGTAGAAAAGATTATCCAAGGGTCTCGTACAGAATCTGTACCTATGGGCGAGTTGAAGAACTTGGCTATGGAACGTCAATTAATATTTGACGAAGAGCTAATGAAATTTGCGATGGGTAATGCTGTCGCTATTCAGGATAATAACGGTAACTACAAGTTATCGAAACGAAGATCTGATGAAAAGATCGATAACGTAGCCGCACTGATCGACGCATGGGTAGCGTTTAAACGCAACATGGATCTATACGCGGCTTAGAGAGGCCAATATGAGTATTTTTACCGATGGATTGACTCATGCTTGGGCTATGTTTTCACGAACACAATCCTCCTCAAATCTTGTTGAGACTGACGAACCATTTCAATTGTCTTTGGAACCCCGTGCATTGAGTCCTAACACTTCTATTCCGGGTCGTTCCTTTAGTCGTTCGTCGATTGCATCAATGATCTTTAACCGTATTGCTATGGATGCTGCTATGGTTAAATTCCAACACGTCAAGTTAGCTCCCGATGGTGAAAACCAAGAGGTGCAAAAGAACTCAGCGTTACAGAGACTGTTTGATGTCGAGATGAACCTTGACCAATCTTCAACCGACTTCTTCCACGATTTAGTGTATTCACTATTTGACGATGGAGTAGTCGCAGCAGTCCCATTGGAAGCGACTGTAGACCCGTCTAAATCTGATTCGTATGATATCAAGTCAATGCGGGTCGGTAAGATTTTGGAATGGTATCCTACGAAAGTACGTGTTAAAATTTACAACGAGGAAAAAGGAGACTTCTCTGAGATTATCGTGCCTAAGAAAATGTGTGCGATTATCGAGAATCCTTTGGCAAACATCGTAGGTTCTGAAAACCCAACGATGGCTCGTTTATTACAGAAGTTAGCTGTTTTAGATGCTCATGACAGAGAGGCTATTGCTAATAAGTGGAACATGATTCTACAATTACCAGTACCTGTCCGTAATGACATCAAGCGTAAAGAAGCCGACGCCCGTATTCAAGATATTGAAGAACAGCTATCGAAATCTTCGACTGGTATTGCATATGTTGCTGCCGACGAAAAGATTACTCAGTTAAATAGACCAATCAATACTAATCTTATGGAGGAGATTAAATATCTAACTGAGGAATTACTTTCGCAAATCGGTTTGACCAAAGCCGTATTTGATGGTACAGCCAATGCTGAACAAATGCAAAACTATTATACACGCACAATTGATCCAATTGTAACGCGTATTCAAGAAGAATTCCAAAGAAAATTTATCACAAAGACTGGATATACGCAAGGACACCGGATTGTTACCTATAACGATCCATTTAAACTTGTTCCGACAAGTCAACTTGCGACAATTGGTGATTCATTGCTTCGTAACCGTATTCTTACCTCAAATGAGTTTCGTGCGGTTATCGGTTATGGTCCAATTTCGGATCCTATGGCCGATCAATTGTATAATCCAAACATTGCTGATAATAATCAAGATGTTTCTGTACCTGGGTCGGTCGCGTCCCCTGAAGAAGGTCAAGGTATGGATCCCTCACAACTGGATCCTGACGGCTATCAACAATACCTAGACTACCTTCAAAATGGCGGCGAATAATTGATGGAGGTTAATCGTATAATGGGAAAACATCCTAAGTATGATTTCGCGGGTTACGTAACCCGAAATGACATGCGTTGTACAGACGGTGTCACTATCCGTCATGGAGCCTTCAAAGAAAATGATGGAAAGCGAGTGCCTCTGGTTTGGTCACACGACCCGAGCACTCCAGAAAACATCATTGGACATGTTGAGCTACAACATGCGGATGAAGGTGTTTACGGCCGAGGATATTTCAATAATACCCAAAAAGCCCAAAACGCCAAGGAACTTGTACAACATGGTGATATCATGCATATGTCTATTGGGGCTAACCGTATTAAGCGGACTCCAGCAAATGATGTAATTCATGGTAACATCTATGAAGTATCGCTAGTGCTTGCAGGAGCAAATCCTGGAGCAGTCATCACTGAAGTGTTACAACACTCAGAGAACCCAGACGAAGGAGAAGTTATTTTAATGGAAAGTAACGAACTTATTCACTCAGCGAGCGACGTCTTGGTTGGTAATGATCGTGTAAGTCTATTCGACCGTATCCAACACGCTGACGAAGGAACTGAGAGCGAAGTTCTTGATGAAGTTTTAGGAACTTTGAACGAAGATCAACAAGAAGCAGTAGCTATCTTGACTGAAGCTGCAGCGAATGCCGCCCTCGAAGCACATGAAGCTTCAATTGCCGAAGAAATCGATAACCGAGTTGATGCTCGTGTTGACGAAATTCTTGAAGAAATCGCAGCAGAAGCTGACGAAGAAGATGACGATGAAGAAATCGAACAATCTGACAATGGAGGAACTTTGATGCACTACAACGCATTTGAACAAAACACAAACAACAACGAAGAGATCCGTCATTCGTTGACAGAAGCAATGCAAACTGCTCAACAACGTGGTCTCAAACTAAGTAACATTCTTGCTGAAGTTGATGGTGGAGATGTCCTTAAACACTCAATGAACAACATCGACAAGTTGTTCCCGGATCACCAACTTCAAGGTGGGGTTCAAGTAATCTACTCACCAAACACTGCGACAGAACACATCTTGTCTCGTGTAACTAAAGTGCCAACAGCATTTGTTAAGTCTATCATGACTGACTTGTCTGACCTTACTGACGAACAACTTCGTGCTAAAGGTTACATCAAAGGAACTGAAAAGAAAGAACAAATCATTTCATTCCTTTCTCGTAAAACTGATCCTCAAACGATCTATAAAAAACAATCAATCGACCGTGACGATGCTATCGATATCGGCCAACAATTGAACGTTGCAGCATTCTTCAACCAAGAAATGCGCATCAAGTTGAATGACGAAATTGCGCAAGCAATCTTGGTATCTGACGGACGTGCTACTGGTGACGCTGCTAAGATCAAAGAAGATAAGATCCGCCCTATTACTAAGGACGAAGACTTCTACACAATCAAAGCTGACTACAACCCAGACATGCTTCTTGACTTGTTCGAAACTGTTGCAACTGAGAAAACTAAGATGCTTGGTTCAGGAACTCCATCACTTTACGTGAATCCTTTGTTCTTGACTAAACTTCGTTTCCTCCGCAACAAGAACGAACAATGGGTATTCGGTGGGCAACAACCTGCCACTAAAGAATATCTTGCTTCATTGTTTGGTGTTGCTGAAATCGTTGAAACTAACTTCTTGAAACCTGACGAAATGATCATGGTTAACCTTGCTGACTACCAAATCGGTACTAACAAGGGTGGTGAAGTTAACACATTCGAACACTTTGATATCGACTACAACAAACAGAAATACTTGATTGAAACTCGTCTTTCAGGTGCTCTTGTTCGCGCTAAAGCTGCGGTTTACTTCAAACCTAAAGCTAAAGGCGCTCGTGCTGAAGATGCTGCAACTAGCGGAACAGAAGCTACTCGAGTAGGTGGATAATGAAATACTTTGGTAATGCTGGTTTTCGATTAAAGGATGTTGAAGTCGAACCAGATGTTTATGAACCACAATTGGTTGTTAAACGAGTGCGCGGAGATGTGATCAGTTCTAGATACCGACGCGATCAAAATGGCGACAAATCTACTATTGACAATATCCGCATTACCAACCAAATTTCATTAGTTGCTGACCAATTCTTTATGAAGCACATTTCGAATTTGCTTTATATGGAATACCAAGGGGTGAAATGGAAAGTCGAAAGTTTCGATGTAGGTAAAGCCCCTAGAGTTATCGTGGATTTAGGAGGAGTTTATAATGAGCAAGAGAATGCTTATCCGGGACATTCTGACGAAAGCAATTCAGAAGTCTAAAGAGGATTATAAACTCTTTTATAATCCCGTTGGTAACACAAACCTCAGCTATCCTTGTATTCTGTACAAGAGATCTGCTGTAAGACAAAGACATGCAGACAATCTCCGATATCATACTCATGAGAGTTATCAGATTACGGTCATTGACAAACGTGTCGAGTCACCGGTTATTGATATTCTTCTCGAGGAACAATATTGTGTCTACGAGAATGAGTTCATAGTCGATAACATGCATAACACAATTTTAAAGATTAACACAGGAGGATTAGCTAATGGCTAAACTTAAGTTTGACGAACTTGGAAAACGTTTTTATGAAACTGGTGTATCCGAAGCAGTATTGTTCCCACAAGATGCGTCTGGTGCATATCCACACGGTGTAGCTTGGAATGGTATCACCGCTGCTAACGAATCTCCATCAGGAGCTGAAGCAAACGACCAATATGCAGACAACATCAAATACTTGTCTCTTACTGGTGCTGAAAACTTTGAAGGTACTATCGAAGCATTCAGCTCTCCAGCAGAATTTGACGAATGTGACGGTATGAAACAAATCGTTAAAGGGGCTGTTGCTCACCAACAAAACCGCCGTCCATTTGGTTTCGCATTCAAATCAATCCTTGGTAACGATACCAAAGGTAACGAATATGGATACAAACTTCACTTGTGGTACGGATGTAAAGCTGCTCCATCAGAACGTTCACACGCAACTGTTAACGACAGCCCAGAACCACAAAACCCATCATGGTCAATTTCTTCAACTCCAGTAGTTGTACCTGGCCACAAACCAACTTCTGTAATCACAATTGATTCTACTCAAGTAGAAGCAACTAAATTGCAAAAAGTTCTTGACGCTATCTATGGTACAGATGATGCTGATGCATATCTTCCATTACCAGAAAAAGTAATCGAATTGCTTGGCTAATAGTACTGATTAAAGGAGGTATTTACTCATATGTTAAAACAAAACGTTAAATATTTGGACTTCGATGGTGTTGAACAAACAGAAACTTTGTACTTCAATATCAACCGTATGGAATTGATCGCTATGCAGGCTCGCTATGGCAAAGATGACATGGCTAAATACATCGAACGAATCACACAAGAAGAAGACTTCGGTAAAATTCATGACTTGCTTAACGATATCATTCTTACAGCATACGGTAAGAAATCTGAAGATGGTAAACGATTCATCAAGAGTGAAGAACTCAAAGAAGAGTTCCGCACATCATTGGCTTATGAAGCTCTTACAGAAAGCTTCTTCGACGATGAAGGTCAAACTCTTGGCAAATTCGTTCAAGGTATCACTTCAACAATTCGTGGATTAGAATCAGCGGCTGCTCCTGCAGCACAATAATGGAATGGGCGGTATTTTTTACCGCTCTTCCTTTTTATTTTAAATTTTTTGAGGTGTGTATATCATGGATCCGGAGTTTTTAACTATACAATTAGACGATATAGAATATTGGGACGACTTAAAAGAGGAGTTCGTAACCCAGGATGGTGTTAAGTGCACGTTTCGATACACTCTAAAAAATCTAGATAAGTGGGAATCAAAGCATCTTAAAAGATTCATAGATAACTCTGATAATATTACTGATGCTGAAATGTTAGATTTCATAGTTACAATGTGTGATGAGGACATTGATCCCAATTTGCTTTCGATTAACAATTATAAAGAGATTGTTGAGTATATTAAAAAGACCCCATCAGCAACTGTTTTTCCTAAAGAGAAAGGTAGCGCTAGAGGAGTTGCACAACGTAAAAAGGTATATACGTCTGAGATAATTTATGCTATGATGGCTTTGAACCATATCCCTTTCGATTGGGAAAATCGAAATTTGAATAAATTAATTATGCTTCTGAATTGCGTAGGTTCACTACAAGAGCCTCCTAAGAAAATGACTAGGGCTGAAGCCATGGAAGAGCAACGTGCTATTATCATGAAACGACGCGAGGAAGAACGCAGAAGAAGGGAGAATAAATGATCGATCCAACCATTATAATTCATTCCGATGACGTAATCCAACACTTTGGAACCAAAGGAATGAAATGGGGAGTTCGTAAAAACTATATGAGTGATAAGCATGCTCTTAAAAAGAACTACAAACAATCACTCAGAAAGTCTAAAGAACTATACAAAGGTAAGAAACCCGATTTTTGGAGACGACTAGGTTATAAAACTAGTATCGCTTCTATGTATGGTGGACTTCTCACAGGCAACAACTTATTGACCCGATACGGAGCAATGGGCATTGGTGCCGAAGCTGCGATGAGATCTATGGACGGCAGTCATATGTATAAACACAAGTTCAAGAAACGTAATAAGGCTCTTAAGAAAGCATATAAGACTGCTAAGAAAGATCTTAAGAAAAGTTATAAGGAACGAAGTGAATGAGAATAACAACAAGCGGTTCGTTCAATAATCTAGAAAAGTATTTAAAGAGAGATCGAAGGGTCTCTTTAGATGCACTAGGTAAAGCTATTGTCGAGGCTCTAAAAGCCGCAACTCCATACAAATCTGGTAAAACAGCTAATTCGTGGGGTTATAAAATCAACAAAACTGGTCGTGGTGAAGAACTAGAGATATTTAACACTCATATTAATAAGGGTGTTAATATCGCTATAATAATTCACTATGGTCACGGAACTGGTACGGGAGGCTATGTTCCTCCACACCCATATATTATTAAAGCTATCGATTCGGCCTACAAATCTGCAATCGATAAAGTCTTGAAAGACTATCTAAAATAAAAAAGGGGGGGCACTATGGATGCTTCGTTTATTATTCACTCCGATGACGTAATCCAACACTTTGGAACCAAAGGAATGAAATGGGGAATTAGAAGATCTACCCAGAAAAAACTGAAGAAGGCTGCAATGATCGGTGGAGGAATAGCTCTTGCTGGTGCCGCTGCATATGCTGGGTATAAAGGATATAACAGCTATAAAAGAAACAAACTAATACGTGAACTATCTTCACATTATGCATCTTTATTCGATGGAAGTGGCGGTAGCCGTCCTCTTAATAAGACCGTTGGGTATAAAAAAGGATTTAACGTAAATTCTGAAAGCCTAAAGAATAATGTTTCCACTTTAAGAAAAGCTAAGAAAGTAAGTTCTTCATCTATTAACAACAGCTTTTCTAATCTAGGAAATACTAAAAGGGGAGCGTTTACAAACATCGCCGATAGACACCAAAAACTTAATGACTTATTAAGAGATCTAGACGCTAGCATGTCTAGCTCTAGAAACGCAGGCCGTCATATTAAGGATGTAACAAACACTTCATGGTAATAGGAGGTAATTAATGGCCGGATATGTTGATGAGAAAGTCGCCAAGGTAACTCTGGATAATAAGGGCTTTACCAAAAACGCGACTGACACAATCTCCGCTCTTGAGAAGATGAAGCAAGCCTTCGCTAAGATCAATGGCGGTAACGCATCAAAGAACATTGCCAAGGAGATGAACGCAATCCCTGACGCAATTTCAAAATCAACGTCAAAATCCCAAGGCCTATTATCTCGTCTTAAAGGAATGTTTACTCGTAGTACCGAAGGAATTAACATGACCGGTGCTGCTAAATCAATCGAGCAGATGAATACTGATGTTGCTAGCAGAACGTCTAAGACATCTAGTATTCTCTCCCGGTTGAAAGGTATATTTCAAAAGGCGGATAATCACCAGGGATTTCCCAATTCTGTCAAATCTATTGACAGCTTAAATACAAAAGCATCTGGTATCAATCTGAACCCACTTACTGGTGCATTTTCTAGAGCAGCAGATTCCGTTAAAGGATCTCTTAATGCAATGGATGTCGCTATGGGTATTGTCATGGGTAACATGCTACAGAAAGCTATCAACTTCGGTTCTAAATTCTTTGCTGGACCAGTTGATGGTTTAAACGAGTACAAAGAGAAACTCGGATCTGTACAAACAATCATGACGAATACTGAGTGGGAAATTCCGGATCAAAGTATGCGTATGCGTAAAACCTCTAAAGTGTTAGAGGACTTGAATGAGTATGCCGACAAAACCATTTACTCATTCAAAGATATGACCAAAAACATCGGTACATTTACTGCAGCCGGTGTGGGTCTAGAAGATTCAGCCACTGCGATTAAAGGTATTTCCAACTTGGCCGCAGCATCTGGGTCAAACACAGAACAAGCCTCTATGGCAATGTACCAATTGTCTCAAGCATTGGCTTCAGGTAAAGTAGGTCTTCAGGACTGGAACTCTGTAGTAAATGCCGGTATGGGTGGTAAGTTATTCCAAGACCGATTGACTCAAATGGCTGAGAAGATGGGTAATGCTCGGGATATGACTAAATCATTCCGTGAGTCTTTGAAAAGCGGTTGGTTAACATCCGAAGTATTGATTAATACTTTGAAAGAATTCTCAGTAGATGAGGCGATGTTAAATGCCGCAACTCAAATCAAATCCTTTGGACAACTGGTAGACACCGTACAAGAAGCAATTGGTTCTGGATGGGCCACTTCTTGGGAATACTTATTTGGTGGATTTGAAGAGGCTAAGGCACTTTGGACCGACGTCGGAAAAATTGTTAACAAATTCTTCGACGATTCTCAAGGAACTTATCATGACACGGTTCTTGACATGGAGCGTAGTCTAGGTAACTACCGAAATGCCATGTTGAAAACATGGAAAGACATGGGTGGACAAACAGCGTTCTTTGACTCAATCAAGAATGGTTTTGAATTTGTATTCAAGTCCATGACTAATTTCCGTGAGGGCTTCCGTGAGTCCATTGGTACGTACGAAGAGTCTGCTAAAAGATTATTGAGTGTTACCGAAGGTTTCAGAAACTTCACTGAGAACTTGAAGAAGAATGCTGCTATTCAAGAGACACTTATTTCTCTTGGTAGAATGTTTGGTGCTGTGTTCAACACTGTATGGACGATTGTTCATAAACTATCTTTAGGATTTAATTCAACAGTCGGATCTATGGACGGGGTTATTCTCGTATTCAAAAGAGCTGCCGACGGAATTACTAAATTCTTAAACACTATGCGCCAGAACCATAACATTATGCAAAGCTTTGTCAACATTGGTAAAGTGATTGGTAATATGTTGAGCATTCTAGGGACATTATTCAAAATCGCTGCAGATATCGTATCACGATTCTTCTCATTGTTTAATTTCGGAACTAACAGTGGTGGTGGATTGCTTAAATTCACTGACATGTTGGTTAAGATTACGGATGGTATTCGAAAATTCGTAGAAGGATTGCGATCTTCTATCCAGAAGTTTGGTGTGTTCAAAGGAATATTGACAGCATTTAGTGGATTATTCCAAGGTATGGTTCCTAAACTTGTCGATGGATTCAAATCTATCGCCAAAGCATTTCCTAAGACATTCTCCGATAACGGTATATTTGCCAAAATAGGAAATTCTATTAAGAACGGTCTTAAGGCTATTTCGCCAAGTATGCGATCATTTATTGATGGATTGGATACTGGTATGTCTAATATTTTATCTGGAGTTAAGAATAACTTTGGTAAAGTAAAAGATGTTGTGGGTAAAGCCTTTGGCAATATTGGAGAAGGACTAAAGAATTCTCTATCGTCTGTCAAATCTGGATTATCCAATATTGTTGGACAAATTGGTGGAACTATCAAATCAGTATTCTCTGGTATCGCTAACATGGCGAAACAGGGTTATGACTTATTGAAAGATATTTTCAAGTCATTCCATGGAGCAGATATTATTCAAGCCTTAATTGGATTATTTGCATTTGATAAGTGGCTTAAATTCAAATCTGGAGATAACTCTCTAGTTACTAAATTCTTAGACCGCTTTGAAGGAATGTTTGACAAATTCCTCGATAAAGGTAAAGAGTCTGTACCTCTCGTTAAGAAGGTATTAGATGATTTCAAAGGAGCTCTAAACGACTTTTCTAAAGGTATTAAAGTCGGTCTCCTTATTGGTATTTCTGTAGCCTGCTTGATGCTTGCCGTATCGTTAGACAAATTGTCTAAGATCGATATGAAAGATCTATCTAAAGCAATGATTGCTATGGGCGCAGCTATGGCCGGAATGATGAAGATAGTCAAGACACTTGGTGCGATTGACGGAATTCCTAAAGGTGCTGGGTTCACTCTAATCGGTATAGCTATTGCAATTCGTATTCTTGCTGGAGCTCTCAAGAAGCTCGAAGGTATGGATATGGATAGCATGGTAACTGCTGTCGCTGGTATTCGATTCGTCATGAACGGTCTAGTTAAGTCTATGAAACGACTTTCTGAGGTTGAGAAAACATCTAAAGCCGGTATTACCAAGATGATTGCCTTCGCATTTGCGATGCGTATTATTGTGGGCGCCCTTGCCAAACTAAAAGGCATGGGTGTAGCTGAGATCGGTGTCGCTATGGTCGGAGTTCGTGCTTTGATGCGAACAATGACTGATAGCATGAAAGAACTGGATAAAGTAAGCTACAATAAAGGCGGAGCCACAGCAATGATTGGCTTTGCTATTGCATTGCGAATAATTGTAAGCTCTGTTTCCGCAATCGCTAAACTAGATCCTGAGGGTGCCGTTATTGGTATGGTCGGAGCTGGAGCATTGATGGAAGAGCTTGCTAGATGTATGAAGAAAATGAATGGCGTTGTTGTTGGAGGACGAACAATGGCATCTATGATCGGTTTCGCGATCTCTCTTCGTATTTTAGTAATGTCTATTAAGGCTATTGCCAAACTCCAACCAGAATCAGCTCTTCAAGGATTATTAGGAACGGTGGCTTTAATGGAAGCCTTAGTTCAATGTATGAAACAACTCAACGGAACTGTTGTAGGTGGACGTACATTAGCCTCAATGATTGGTTTTGCTATATCTTTACGTATTTTAGTAATGTCTGTCAAAGCAATTGCTAAATTACAACCAGAAGCAGCAATACAAGGATTGCTAGGAACTGCTGCCTTAATGGAAGCTTTAGTTCTTTGTATGAAACAGCTTAATGGCACAGTTGTTGGTGGTAGAACTCTGGCGTCAATGATTGGTTTCGCTATATCTGTGCGAATCCTCGTATTGGCTGTTCAGAAATTAGCTAAGTTACCAATTGATACAATGATTCCTGCAGTAGCTTCCGTTGGCGGTCTGATGGAAGTTATGACCCATTCGATGAAACGTATGGGTAACGTCAAATTCGAAAACAAAATGATAATGTCTATGATAGCATTTGCTGGATCAGTTTATATTTTAGCATTATCTGTTGAGAAGTTGGCTAAATTCAAGTGGGATGAGTTATTACTAGCAATCGGTACAATAAGTATATTACTAAGCGAAATGCTTATTGTGATGAACGCTCTACAAGGCATAAAAACAGATTCCAAATCTATTTTCAGTATGATTGCATTTGCTGGTTCAGTATTTATCTTAGGTAAGACTGTGGAAGGATTATCTACTTTAAGTCTGGACGGTGTGTTATTAGCACTCGGCACAATCACAACCATTATGGCTGAATTGATAGGTGTAGCTCACTTATTGAAATCCATTAAAATTAATTACAAGTCGATGTTCGCTCTGATGGCGTTTACCTTAGCAATATACTCTATTGGTAAAACCATTCAGAAACTGTCCACGATTCCATGGAAGAATTTGGCTGCAGCCTGTGCTGGAGTTGGTGCAGTTATTGTGGCCTTAGGATTTGCCGCTAAACAAGTTAGTGGAATGTCTGGTAGTATCCAACAAACTTTGGCCACTGCCGCTATATTTGAACAATTCTCAAGATTGCTCGGATCCATTGGTAATGCTTTGGAGAAGGTAGCTAAAGTGCCATGGCAAAGTCTAACGGTCGCTACTGTGGCTATTGGTGTTGTATTAGCGGGATTCGTTTATATTTCCAAAGTAATGACTAAAGTCGATGCTAGTGCTGGAGATATTGCTGCGATCATCGCATTATCAAATGCCGTTAACACAATAGGTAATGCCTTATCCAAAGTTGCTAACTATCCATGGCAAAGTATCCTAGCTGCTACAGTGGCTATGGGTGCTGCGATGGGTGGATTGGTAATTATGTCTAAGAGTCTAGAAAAAGTAAGCGTCGGTGATGCCGGTAAATTACTTATTCTATCTGTTGCTCTGATGGCATTAGCAGTTCCAATTGCATTATTAGCATCTCTTAACTTGATTGCTGTGGGTATCAGTTTGGGTGCATTGGCGGGTCACTTGATTCTCTTGATCGGTGCCGCTAAATTAGCTCAAGGTACCGCTAGAGGTATGGCTATATTGTCTAAGACGTTACTGTCATTCGGTGCGTCCTCAATTATGGCCGCATCATCAATCGCTATTGCTGGTATCGGATTCTTGGCATTCAGTATGGCAATTAAGAATTTGGCAGAAACCGCTCCTGCGGCATTTGCAAACATTGTCCAAGGGCTACTTGTATTTGTCGAATCACTTGTCCAAGCCGGTCCTAGGTTGATGAAAGCCGGTATTGAGTTGATCGTTCAATTTGTAGAAGGTTTGGCTCAAGGTATTCCTCGAATAATCGCTGCCACAGTACAAATGATTATCGCATTGTTAGATGGTCTAGCACAAAATGCTCATAAATTAGTCGATTCCGGAGTTCAAGTTATAGTTGAATTCTCAAAAGGTATCATTGATAATATGGGTATTTTAGTACAGACTGCTGTGGAAATGGCTACTAAATTCGTTGAAGAATTTGGTAAAGCTTTGATTGGTGTTAAAGATCGTCTTATCCCTGCATTGACACAATTACTTAGTGTTATTTCAGAGATAATCTTGAAAGTTCTTCAAGAGCTTGTTGGTCCTATTATTGAGGGAATTCTTCATATAATGGAACCGATTATCGAAGTAATTCTACAAGTTATTGAGCGTATTGCACAAGCATTAGCACCTATTTTAGTACCTTTAATTGACGCTATCAAGACGTTAATTCAAGAAGTATCAAATGTTGTACAAGCAATTGCTGATACTGTTATTGCTATTGTGGAAAATCTTGGATCTATTATTAGATCCATTGCCGATGTTATTATTGCTGTGGTCGATACGATCAGAGCTGCAATTGAAGGATTTGTAACTATTGTTCAAACTCTTGGACAAACTATTCAAGTTATATTCTTGAGTATTGCATCTATCGTTAACTCGGTAATGCAAGGTATTGTCGGAGCAATTAATGGATTTGCTAATGTTATTCGATCAGTTGGTGAAGCACTCAAGAACGTATTCGTCGGTATTGGACAAGGTATTCAAGCTGCGCTGCAAGGGGTGGCTTCTGTAGTTCAATCGATTGGTGGAGCAATTAAAGCAGCATTCGAAGGAATTGGAGCTGCTGCTCAAGGTATCGGACAAGGTATTCAATCTGCACTTCAAGGTGTAGCATCGGTAGTTCAATCTATCGGTGGAGCTATTAAATCTGCTCTTGAGGGAGTAGGTAAAGCATTCGAAGGTGCTGGTAAATTTGCTGAAGGATTCGGTAAAGGTATCGAGCACGTAATGAATGGTGTTGCCAAAATCGTAGATTCTGTTGGTAATGCTATTAAAGGAATTATCGAAGCTGTCGGTAAAGCATTCAAAGACGTAGGTAAAGGTATCGAGTTGATGGGTAAAGGTATGAAACCTATTGCCGATCATGGATTCCAAGCTGCGGCTGCGATTACCGCTGTATCTGGTGCGGTCGCCCTCTTGGGTGGTGCATCATATACTGGTAACTTGAACGGATTCCGTGAGGACTTAGACAAACTTGATACTGTCATGTACAAGATGAGTACTCGTAAGGGATCTGGTGGAGCAATTAAAGATATTGCTTCGGCTCTTAAGACTGCCTCAAGTGCTGCGCCAAGTGCTGCCTCTGCATTAGAGAAATTTGCATCTTCATCTGAGAAGATTAAATCCTCCGCTAGCGGTATGGCAAGCAATATTAAGGGCGTAGCTAGTGCATTATCCGGTATTAGTCAAGCATCAATGGGTGCTTCTCCTGGTATCGTATTATTGGCTGCAGGTCTCGAGAAAGTTGCCAACACATTAACTCAGTTTATTGCTCGTATTACAGCATTGGCCGCTTCAATGTCTTCATTAGGAATGATATTTACGACAACTGGATCTGCTGTTGCAAATCTAAGTACTGCGTTTACATCTATTTCTACTGGTACAACCGCGTTCGGCAATGCTATGAACCAAGCGAAAACTGCTCTTGCACAATTTAGTGCTAGTGCCGCTGGATCTACAACATCATTTGCGGTGTTAGGTACTGCAATGACTATGGCTATGACTTTGGTTGTTAATGCTGTTAATAACGGTATGAACCAAGCTCGTGCCGCATTGCAACAAGGCTTTGCTATGATGGGAATGTCTGCTGCAACTAGTATGACATCTGTGGTTATGGCTGTAAATATGGGTATGATTAGTGTTGTTAATGCTATTCGTACAAATATAGCATCAGTATCAACTGTTATTTCTACAGGTATGGCTCAAGCCGCTGCTGGTATGGCTAGAGGATTTGCTATGATGGGCGTTAGCGCATCCACATCTATGGCATTGGTTCGTACAACGGTTACTATGGGTATGCTTGGTATTGTTCAGTCTATCCAAAACTCCATGAACCAAGCAGCTCAAGCAATGACATCATCTATGGCTAGAATTGCTCAAGCAATGTCTTTATCAATGTCACAAATTAATGCTCAAATGAACATGTCTCTAAACATGATGAGAGTATCTATGCAAATGGCATTTATGACCATGCAGATGACAATCATGACTGCCATGATGCAAATGGCAAACCAAATCCGTAGCTCAAGCGCTATGATGCAAGCTACCATGTTCCAACTTGGAAATCAAATGGTATCTGCTATGCGTATGGCTATGGCGTTGCTTAATGTCACAATCTTGACTGGTATGATGCAAGCCGCAAATGGAGTTAGATCTGCTGCTGGTATAGCTCATGCTGGTGGTGTATATGTCGGTTCGATGATTTCTCAAGGGGTTGCTGCCGGTATTAGAGCTCACTTAGGTTCTGTTATCGCTGCAACTAATGAGATTGTCGCACAAGCGGAACGTGCTGCTCGAGCTAAGGCCAAGATCAAATCACCATCACGGTTATTTGCTGCCAACGTCGGTAAGTATATCCCTCAAGGGGTGGCTATGGGTATTGCGAAAGAAATGCCTAGAACCGTTAAGCAAATGGGCAAAACCTTTGCTAATGGCTTCTCCGATGTCACATCTCTTGCTGTCGATCACGCAAATGGTATGGCTTCTGCTGTAGCTGATGCTGTGAACACTGTTGGAACGCTACTCGATGACTCTCTTGCAGACATGGATTACCGTCCAACAATCACTCCTGTAGTCGATACAACCAATCTAGACAAACTTCAAAATGGCAACATTTTAAGTGGACTAAATGTCGACCCAACTAATGTTCCTCGCCCAGCTTATCCTGGAGCGCCTGGATCATTACATTCTAACAACACTAATGTCTACGATAACTCTAATAAAGAATACTCTATTACTGTTAAAGTGGATAATGGTGGTAAACCTGTTGATGGTAAACAACTCGCTAGAGAAATCCAACAACATATTAAAGACTTTGACGACCAAGCTCGTCGAGGGAAAGGTGAAGAAGTATTATGGTGATGCCTTTAAAACCTGGATATTTCATGATCAACGGATACAAGTCTGAAGATTATCATGTATTTATCCAAGATCGCCCAGATATAGAAACACCTAAACGACGTGTGACTTTCGAGTCACCAAATGGCTACGAAGGAGAGTTGGCTTTTGACGATGAAGGTTATGAGCCAACCGAATTCGAGCTAAGCTGTTTCTATGACGGACGAAGTCATAATGACTCAGATCGAGATATTTCACTAGCCCGTAATAGAATCAATTTTCTATTTAACAATGGGGTTGGTAACTGGATTGACTTCATTCCATATTTTGATCAAAGTCATATTTACAAAGTTATCATGACCGAAATCACTTATGAAAACAAATACTTCTATCAAGGATGTATTTCATTCAAAGTGAAACTAAAATGTCAACCGTTTAAATATAATGTGGACAATCAACCTCGAGTTGTTACTTCGGGTGAAGTGATTGATAATCCAAATCTATATTTCTCCAGACCAACAATACAGTTCTCTGGTGTTACGGGTAACTTGAAAATTTCTATTGGATCCACTGCTATGACAATTAAGGACATGCAAAATGAGACAATCATCATTGATAGTACTCGATACATTGTATATTCTAAGTCAGGATCCACGATCACAAACAAAAACAACAATACTGTGGGGAAAGAGTTCTTTAAACTTGAGCCAGGAAATGATCTCCGGACTAACCGGGTATATTTCACAGCCACTAAGGGCACTGCTCCAGCTACAATAACTCTAACTCCTAATTGGAGGGTATTAGTTTGAGACCAATTTTATATGAACAGAACGAACGGGTCTTCGATACTAATGGTATGGGTATCTTGCACGATACTATATCTGCTGAAGTCACTGAAGTTCGTAATGCAGAATTTGAGCTTGAACTAAAATATCCTGTCGGTGGAGAGTGGGCCAGCGCGCTCACTCAAAACCGTTATATTTTGGTTAAGCCAAATGACTATGATGAACCTCACGCATTTCGTATTTACGAAGTTGAGAAAGAGGTTGATTCAAATCAAATCACTGTAAAGGCCGTTACTAAGACCGATGAATTGTCTGGTAATATTATCAAGCCTTTATCTATTAAATCTGCTACACCGTCTGCTGCTTGGGAACAACTCAAACGTGTTGCAGTCGATCCAATTGAATACAATTTCATCTCCGATATTCAAACAGCAAAAGACACAAACATGGATATCCGTAATGTGTTGAATGCTATTGCCGGAGAAGAAGGATCATTTATTGACACTTGGGGTGGAGAAATTAAACGTACTAACAATACGATTTTCTTATATTCCAAACGTGGGAAAGATCATGTTACAACGATCAGACCTCGTAAGAACCTCAAGAATGTGAAAGTCAAATCATCTATGGCTGGTAAATTCACTCGTATTTTACCGTATGTAACATTCACTCCTGAAGGTGAGAATGAACCAGAACAAGTAATCTACGGGGATATTATCAAGTCGCCACACTATGACGATTATTTCGTCAAACGTATTGTGCCTCTTGATTTGAGCTCGGAGTTCAACGACTCTTCTACCCATAAAGAGGGTGAAGAAGCCAAAAAGAAAGCTCCTACACCAGCTCAAGTTACAGCTAAAGCACAATCATATTTCACATCTAAGAACAAAGATGCTGATAAACCAGATTTGAGTGTTGAAGTTGAGATGATTCCACTCCAAGACTCTACCGAATGGGATCGTCGAATCATTCAAGCTTTGGAGAAGATCCAACTTTGTGATACTGTTGATGTCTATGTGCCTAAGATTGACTGCGACGTTACTGTCAAAGTCCGTAAGATTGTGTATGACGCTCTTCGTGAGCGAATCATCAAAATCGAGGCAAGTTCAAGTGGTTCTGGTCGAGCTAGCTTGGCCGATCAACAGAAAGCCCAATGGCAAGACTTGACAAACAAGATTGTCAACAATGCTATCTATGGGGAGAAGGACGGATTAATCCATACAATCCTAACCAGCGCCAATAATAAAAACAAAAACTTCTATGGTCCTGAGGAACCTCCTCGTGAGAAAGTATCCAAAGACGATTTGTGGTTTAAACCTGTTGGTGGTGAGGGTGAAGTTGAGATGTGGCGTTTCGACGGAGAACAATGGGTTCTTGTCATTGACGCTAATTTCGGACAGAAGGTTACTGACAAAGTTAATGACGCTATTAACTCAGCTAAACAGGATATTAATGCCAATGTGCAAGCTACTGTTAATGCTGCTCTTGCTGATGCTGAGAAGCGATGGAGACCAGATCTTACCCCGATTCAGAATGAGCTTGATGAGAAACTTAAGAAAATCGACGATGATATTAATGTCAAGGTCGGAGATATTAAGGATCAGCTAGCTTCTCAACTAGAACGAATCAAACCAGGGAATCCCAACTTACTTGACGGTACATTAGAGATGAATGCTGGTGGCGGTCTACTTTGGAATGTCGTTCAAGGCGGCGGAGGAATGCAGAATGGTCAACTACTTGGTGCTCGAAATTTATTAATTGATGAAATTTCGACATCTCCGAACTCAAATATTTTCTGGATGCCATTTGAGTCCAAGAATTACAGTATACCATATACTTGGTCATTCTTTGTTAAGAATACTACAGGTATGAACTCTAAAATCAAGCTAGAACCATTTGACCCGGCTACTGACAAAGTGACTGTGGATGGTGTGGACTTGGTTCCAACTAATGGTGAAGCTATATTTGAGTTGTCTGGTGGTACTGAGAAGTACATTACCGTCTCATATCCAAGAATTAATGGACGAACTCAGTTGACGATTAAGGAAACTGCATATATCGACGGCGCCAACATATACACATACAAGTGGAAAGTTGAAGAAGGCAACAAAGCTACTGGCTGGGTACCTAGTGCCGCTGATGGTGAGCAGAAGTGGAAGAACTACAAATCCACTGTTGATGGTGATTTGGCGTCTATGAAGAGACGGATTACCGACACTGAGGGCCGAGTTACTACCAACTCCACTGAGATCCAACATCTTAATACTGGATTGGCCGCTAAAGCCGATCAAGAGACAGTAAACCATCTAGACGGTGAGATAGAAAGTGCTAAAGCAGAACTAAATCTAGTTCCAAACAAGATTTCCACTGCCATAAGCCAATACAAATCGACGGTTGATGGCGAGATCTCGAAGATGTCAACCTCTATTGACCAGAAGGCGAACGAAATCAAAATCGCTGCACAAAACCTGGAGAAGAAGGTTGATGGCAATGCGACGAGCACTGCCGCGGAACTGAAGGTCATCAAAGACTCAATTTCCGCTAAGGTATCTCGTACTGATTTGGATACAGTTAGCGGGAAAGTAACTGCCGTTGAGACAAGCTTGAACGCTAGGATCGACGGTATTCAAACGTCAGTCAATAGCGTTACTCGAGATGTGGATGGTAGGATCTCATCTGCTGTATCGTCGGCTATCGAACAAGCCAAAGACAATATCATGATCTCAGTCGCTTCTGTTAGGGAGTCTATAAACGACGTTAAGTATAATGCCCTACCCTCGGCTACAAGTGAAGCAAAGTCCTATACCGATACCAAATTCAATTTGGTTGACGGCAAGATCCAAACCCAAATCAACACCAGATTAACTGATTACGCTAGGACTTCAGATCTAGCTACTCGTGTTACACAGGAGGCTGGTCGAATTAAGACTGAGTTATCTTCTGTTATTGACCAAAAGATTCCTAAGAAATATGGTAGTCGAAACTTACTCGCTAAGACTAAGACCGAAATCAATTTCAATGGACCGATTAAAAACGCACAAGGTAATAATGCCTGGGATGTTATTAATGGATATTGGTTTATTGACAAGAAGACACTGAAGGCTCTTGGGTACAAGGTTGGTGACCGTCTGAATGTCCAATACAAAGTTCGTACAACCACTCCCGGTATCACAAGTATGCGAGTCTCGTGTGAAGTTTATAACCCGACAAGTTATATTCAATGGATTGTAGGTCATGAAACTAGATTTGGTCTACCATCTGAGTATAAAAAAGACAACTGGGATATTTCCACGTCAAACGAATACAAAACGAAAGTCGGATGGTTTGATATTACCGAGAAGACTCTTAATGAGGGCGCACAAATCCGATTCCGTATTGACATAGGTGGTAAACCAGCAGGAACTAACGTTGCTGTCGACATCAAAGATGCAATGATGTGGGATGGGGATTTGTGGACAGACTATGCTCCGGCATATGAGGACATTGACTTAGAATCTAGTGAGAAATTCCAAGAGGTTCTACAGACCGTTGATATTTACAAACGGACTTTGGGTACTACTCAAAATGGGATCACCACATCTATTTCTCAGTTAATCCAATCAAGTGATGAGATCAAAACGGTTATCACTAATGCATCACAATCCACCGATAACCTAATTGTCGATACTGATACATTCTTATCTGCAAAATTAAGTGGCTTCACTAATGGAGTTGATGGATACACCATATCTGCCAGACCTGGAAATTACGGAAGTGCTGAGTACTTCTATTTTTCTAAAGGAAGTTACGACGGAACATATTCAAACAATTCCGCATTTGTGTCATTACCTCTTGTGATAGACAAAATGGAAGATGGTGATAAGTACACTTTCTATTGTAAATACCACATGGACGCAACCGGAGTTTATCGAGGCAATAAAGATATGAATGTCGAATTGCAAATTATCGATAACAATGGAACGCCGGTATATACTAAAAGACTGACAGCTCAACCTGGCTATCAATACCAAACCTACACCAAAGATACATTCGATGTAGTCGGTCAGCATATATTCGATAATGTCAACGGATATAATGGTCGATTCTCATTCCGTATTAAATTAACCGGAGAAGGTCGATTTGGTATTAAGGAGATTATGCTTGTGCGTGGAGAAACTGTTGGACGGTATAAACCATCTGGCGGTGTATCCTCAACTGTCATATCTCAGAAGAATGATGCCTGGGCATTAACTCTCTCAGGACCTAAAGATGTCATCACCGCTATCAATGCCGATCGCTCAGGACTACGTCTTAAAGGTAAAAGCATTGTTCTTGATGGGGACGTCATAGCCAATGGTACAGCTTTTATCAAAGAGAGTTGGATTGAAGATTTGAATGCGTCTAAGATTACTTCAGGACAAATTAATGCTGCGAATGTTGATGTCATAAACCTAAACGCAAATAATATTGTGTCTGGTACAATGAGCGCATCACATATTAGAGGCGGGATTTTGTCATCTCTTAATGGAGATGTTAAGTTTGATTTAAATGGATCGAAGTTAAATTTCTTTAACGGAGGATCAATTCAATTCTATAATGATTCTAATACTATTTTTCGTCAAACCCCCGATAAAATACATACTGCGTTTATGCATTTTGATGAGTTAAGATCTGGTCAGTTTAAAGGCTCCTTATATGCCGGGTTCGGTATAACCTCTTCAGGCGATGGAATTAATTCACAATCTTCAGGACGATTTGCGGGAATTCGTTGTTTCCGTCAATCTGCTAGAGGCGCATCTCACGACGCCAAGATAGACCAAATTGAAGTATACGGGGATAGAATGGTATTTACAGACTCATTCACATCTGCTAGAGGGCTGATAATTCGTCCAACAGCATTCGGAACATACTATGATTTATACGGAATATTGAAAGGATTATGTGAACTATGGGTCCATTGGCGAAACGGAATGACCCCCGCAATGCTCAGTAAAAAGAACAATGCTTCGGTTAATGCTTCGATTTCCCAAGGAGTCGCACAATTAGGTGGACTATAATGAACGAAGAACAACTTTATAAACGAGCTTTTGGAGAAATGCAAACACTATTAACTCGCGCAGAGAGTGACGTTGCATTGGTAAAGGCTCAAGCCGAGTTCTACCTTGAGGAGTATAACAAACTCCAAGAAGAACACAAAAAACTTATCGATGAAAAAGAGGAACTCAGAAAAGAGTACAACGCTTTACTCGATAAAAATAACGAACTTATGGAAGATCTGCGTAAACTAGAAGGTGAACCAGATCCTCATCCACACACTACGGAGGAAAATAAATAATGGGTATTTATGGTGAATACAAAGTAACAAACGTATATCCTCGCTATGGCTCTGATGGCGCTGTCGTCGGAACTGTAGTATCTATCAAACAGGAAAATCCATATTTCGCTGTGATGGATTATGTTCTTAACGGTGACCAAACATCAAAAGAACACGATGATCTGTTGCGTCAAATCAAACGACAAGAATTCTACACGAATTTCTCAGAGTTTGCGCAACAAGAAATTGTTAAGGAGATTGATAATGCGAATACGAAATCCGACAGTAACGCAGAAGCTATCGCAAAAATCAACAAGCTAACTCATACTGTTGTTCTCAACACAGTAATGAGCGAGGGTGTCAAATACGGTGTTGTCTACAAACAATTTGCCGAACAGATCCCTCTAGCCGAAGAAGGTAAACTTATCAAAGCTGGAGATATCTTCGCAATCAAAGATCCTAACCACACAGAAGTTGATGGTGAAGGTAAACTTGTCATTGCTCAAGCAAATCGTGACTTCACATATTCTGGCCAAGCAGCTTCAGAATTCACTGAAACAGGATATTTCGGTCAAAACGGTATTGCTGTTTCATACCCATTCGCTAAGGAGAACACTCCTACTCAATAAACCAAGGAGGATTTAAATGCGGTACTTAGACACGCCGGTCACTATCGTTGATGATGGTAGTGATCGTAGCTTAAGTATCAAATTTGCCGAACCAAGTGCCGGGGATACAGAGGTTATCTCCGGTGTTTTGTTCCGGACATCTCATGATACATCAACGGAATTACAAGCAAAATGGGAACCTACTACTGGATGCCTAAATTTGGATATTCCTAACGACCTAATTGGTTATTCTGGATATGCCAAGATTGTTATTCCAAAATCATCATTTTTATCAGACTCAATTACCATGAAGTTTGACGTATTTTCACCAAAAGATGAAGATGGGGCAGACCGTGGTTATACTGGAGCTGATAAATACTTATTTGTCCGTGAGTTCAACACAAACGAATCACCGATCTATGTCGAGGTGGGATCCGACGTAGTGAACACTGATTTCTTGCGTAGTGTCATTGACAAAGTTATTGCTAAATCTGGACTATCGGACAAAGATGGAGTTGAAATTGATACTGTCGCTCTTAAGAATGACATTTTCAATCGTGTGATCAAGTCTATCGACACCGCTAAGATCCAATCTGATGTTCTTACGGCTGTAACAGCTAAGGTTGATGCAATCAAAGAAGAACAATCAAAATCCATGCAAAATCAGGACAGTAAGATTCAAGCCGTCGAATCTAAAGTTGCTGGTATTGACGTGGATACAATTAAGACAAATATCCTTAGTGAGTTCAACACCAAAACAGAGCAAATTAAAGCGGAGATTGTTAATGCCGTCGACATTCCTCAGCTTAAATTGGATTTGACAGCTTTGGTTAACTCTAAATTCACAGAGGAGAAACAAGCTATTGTGGATAGTGTGACCTCCACAATTAACGAGAAACTCCAATCAAATGAATTTATCGATCCGATTGTCCAACGGGCAATTGCTGGGGTGGATACACATGGATATGCTGACACGGTTAAGTCCGAACTTACTACCAAGATCGAGACTAACGAATCAAACATCACTGGAATCAACACCAAACTAGAAGGTATTGAGCAGAAGTTATCTGCAAGTATTTCTGAGGCGATCTTAAAGACACTGAAGGATCAACTTACTTCTCAAGATATTACTACAATTCTTAAGAAGGACGATTCTTATGTTACAACTTTGTGGAACGATATTAAGACTGCTGGTAAGCTTGATGACTTTGTCAAAGACTCTGACTTGCGAATGGTCGATGATATTGATGGAGGAGGAACTTTATACAATGGTGCAAATGTACTGTTAAAACTTCCCGCGCCAGGTCCTAGTGTTTCTGAGGTTAATCAACTTCGGTCAAGTTTGGAATTTCTAAACGGTCGAGTTGGTACCGCCGAAATTAACCTTAAAGAACTCAAAACAAACGGCGGTGGTGGCTCAGGAACTCCTGGCCCTCAAGGTGAACAAGGTATCCAAGGCCCTCCTGGACCTCCGGGTCCTAAGGGGGATAAAGGAGAACCTGGCGAGCGTGGCCCTAAAGGTGAAGATGGACAACCAGGTCCTATGGGACCAGCGGGACCGGCCGGTCCTCCCGGAGAATCTCCAACTATCGATACTACTAACTTTGCGACTAAGCCAGAGCTCAATCAGGTTAAATCTGACGTTACTGGTATCCAATCACAAGTTAGTGACGTTGATGGACGGGTTACAACTCTTGAGAACAAACCCGCTCCAACTGTTGAAATCCCATCAGAATACAAGAAGCTCAATGACTTGTATGCTATTTTCCCAACATACGAAAATCTTCTAACCCAAATGACAACCAATATCAAGACCCAACACTTAGCTCTTGGTATCGATGCTGTGGTTGATGATAAGTTGCGTAATGGTGGAGATCCATTTGTGACCACGTCACGGATGACTGAGGCTATTAAAGCTGTAAACGGTGGATCTGGTGGGGGTACGACCATTGTTGCTGGTAATGATGTGGATACCGTCTTTGGTAATAATTACCCATATGATGGTGATAATATTGCCACTCTCAAGAATATTCCAATCGGATCTGTATATGTCGACCGACTTCGTAAGAACGGTGCATTGAAATGGATCAAGACTCAGATGTATGCTGAGAATGCGGATCGTAATCAGGCACGAAATTGTTGGCGTGTGTTATATGGTGATACTGGAAATGTTATATTACCGATGACAGGTTCTCCTCTAAACGGTGCAGTATTGACATTCCGGCGTATCAATTCCACTGTTGAATTGACTTGGGGTGGATTGGCATGGGGTTGGTTCGGTATTAAACGAAGAGGCGCTGCTGGATATGCAGATCACCCATCAGACCGTAACAAATTTGTAACTATCATTCCTCAAGGAGGTCTTAAAGAAGGCTTTATCCCTACAGGATCTAAACTTGGGAATATGACAAACGATAAAGGTGTTCCTTACGGTACATTCTATGTTGGTGGTGTTACTGATTCTAGACAAGTGCGCTTGCAATTCCTGAACGACGTACCAACAGATCGTGATATTGGGGATATTCGATTTACAACTATGACTTATACCACGGACGATCCGTGGCCAGACCAAATTACTAGATAACGAGGTTAATTTATGTTTAAACTAGAACGCTTCGAAGATGAAGAAGGGACTAAAGTAGCGGTTGTGGATAACAATCCATATTTCCGCTACGAATATCCTTATGTCTTAACAGAAGATATGAAGCAACAAACCGACGAAGAAATTGGTAAATATCTTATTCAAGATCTTCAACACCGTGACGAACACACGTTAATGTCTACTTTGCTAGATGTTAACTTGCGTTCTCCATTTATTTATGACAACCAATTTGCTACGCTTATTCAATACCTTAAAGAAGGTGAGATTGGTGAGTCATATTTCCCAGGATCTCAAATCAAACTTCGTATCCCTAATTACGAAGCTGAGGGTTGGGAAGGTGACTATGCTATGGTTACTATGAATAAGCCACTCACAATCCCTAAAGATACTACGGATATCTACAAACTGTTCTCGGATTACCACAAGAACGGCATCGTAGAAATTTTAAAGTGGCAAGACGTCGTTCACTTAAATCCGAACGACTTTAAGAAAGCAGCAGAAACTGGAGGAAACTAAATATGGCATACACAGCAATTGACGACTCACGCAGCGTAATCCAACACTATGGTAAAAAGGGTATGAAATGGCGTAAAAATCGTGCGGACATTGAAGGACGGGAAATGTTACCCCTAGACGTAGCTACCGATCAGGAACGAAAAGATGACTGGCGCGATAGAACCATGATCAAATCATACAAAGATACTCAAGCTCTTAATGGCCCTGAAGACTATAAGACCCTTGAGAAGATTTATGGTAAAAATAAAGTTACTCGTCAAATGATGGAAAAATTCCAAAAGAACGCCTATGGTAAATTGATTGACGATAAAGTAAAATCTAGAAAAGATCGTGTTGCTCAATGGAAAGCTCGAGCAAACAAAGTGAATAAGATGTCATCATTGAAAACCAAACCACAAATTTAACGGAGGAACTTAATATGACAGTAAATCCCGCACTGATGATTGCATGGATGGTCGCTCGTGAAGGACGAGTGACATATTCCATGTTGCATCGTACAGGCCCAGACTCATTTGACTGTTCATCATCAATGTATTATGCTGGTGTAGCCGGTGGCATGAGTACTCTACCTTGGCCTTGTTCGACTGAGACAATGCACGACTGGTTGTTGCAAAATGGCTGGGTACTGTTGGCAGAAAATGAGGAAGCTGACGTACAAGCTGGTGATATTTTCATCTGGGGACAAAAAGGATATTCCGCTGGGGCATTTGGTCACACAGGTATTTTCCTAGACTCAGAAGGAACTATTATCCACTGTAACTATGGATATAATGGTATTACTCGAAATAACCACGATGAAATCTGGGGTTATAATGGTCAACCATACTTCTACTTCTATCGTTACAACGGTGGAGCTCGTGTCCCTAACCCTCCTCAACTTGAGATGGCTGAAAACAGCTTCGAGCATGAGTTGAATGTTGGTACACATCTACCATCAAGCGAACAACCATATTATGAAGCGACTATCACAGAGGACTATTGGGTTGAAGCTCAACCATTCGCTGGTGCTGAAGAAAAAGAACTATTCAAGAAAGGTTCTCGTGTGCGTGTCTATGAGAAGGTTGACGGATATTCTCGTATCGGTTCACCGCAATCTGCGCAATGGATTGACGACAACTATCTTGATGATGCTGAAGATATGGAAGGTAAACTATGAAACTGATTGAAGAAGGTCAATTGGTCCACGTTGATAATATGGATGATGTATTACTTCATTTCGGAACAAAAGGTATGAAGTGGGGTGTTCGTAAAGCAGTTCGAGCTGCTGGTAACGTCGGTAAGATTTATGTTAATTCTTACACGCACCCATTTCTATCATCAAAAGCAAAAACAAAAACCAATTTGCAATATTGGCGTGACAAGAAGAAGTATAAGGCTGATAAGAAGAAATTGAAAGCTGAATACGCGGATAAGGAAGATCGTATTGGTCGTATGAAAGGCGATAATAAGAAGATTGCCAAACTAGAGAATAAGAACTGGGAATCTCGTAATGCTGCGCTTAAGAAACTTAAGGACAACTATAAGAAGAATAATAGCGCAACCGGATTACTCGAGCGGCAAGTTCGTAACCTAGAAAAGAATAAAGCGGCTAAAGCTCAATATAAAAAGGAAAAAGCTAGCGCTACCACCAAACTGGAAAAGAGCAAAGCTAAGACCAAATATAAGAGAGCTATCGATCCTCTACGTTACTAATGAAGCGGGGCCTACATGGCTCCCTTCTTTTTCGCAGAAATTACAGGGTTGATAATGAAAAGATAATTTAAGGAGGGTCATTATCATGACTGAAAAACAACAACTTACACTAAATCAAGAAAACATGATCAAATTAGCTTTGATGTACGAGGATTATGACTTAGAAAAGATGTTAGAGAAATTAATGAGTATTGGACTAGCGCATAGTACTGCTAGTTTATACATTAAAGAATATTATCGAAATCTTTATAAAAGAATAAGAAGCGAACTCAAAACTTTATTGGATTGCGTTACTTATGAAGAAGTGTTTACACGTAGTTACAAAGTATATGATACATGGAACACAATGGAAAATATTTCTACTAATCTAGAAATGGGATTTGTGAAAATCAACGATATTGATGAAAAGGAAGTAAAAGAAATTTGTGAGCAAATTAATCAACGAGTTAAAGAAGTTGAGAAAGATACTGATGAATTAGTTAACTTCTATAAATCACTATAGAGTTGAGGGACACAAGTCCCTTTCTTTTTTTCGCAGAAATTACATACACTATAATGAAGAGGATAGGTACCGCGAGAGGAAGCTTATATAAATGCCGGTTCGATTCCGGATGGTTAAATTTATAGCCTATTCTTTTTTTTCGCATAAATTACACACACTATAATGAAGAAGATAGCTCAGCGGGAGAGCACCGAACACCACGGTTGTCGATGGTTCAACTCCATCTCTTCTTCTTTTTTCGCACTCTTTACAAGTGCTATAATGAAAAGATATAAAGGAGGTAGCAATTATGCTATATACACGAACTTTCACAAAAGACGACAATTATGTACGCGTAGGTTTATTACTTAAACGTATTGTAAATAAAAGGTCAGGACTTATTCGAAAACTAATTGACAATAAGGAACGTGATAAGGCTATTGAACTTATCCGTGATACTGCACAGGAAATTGAAATGTCTGTTTATAAGGCGCATGTTGTGGGTCAGAAGGAATTTAAGATTCTTTCTAAGATCGAATACAACGTAAGCCGAATTATGGCAAACGTATTTCACTATGAAGACACGGGTGATATTTGGGCCGTATGGCGAATTTATTGGCATTGGTATATCGGTGTTGAGGTATTGACTGCTAAATTATTCAGTATGCACAAATAATTCTACGAGGACAATTGTCCTCTTTTTTTTCTGTCAAAGGAGGTAATATGGCAGTAAGCAAAGTCAGAAAGAAGACTAAAGGAAAGCCAAGAGGAAATATTCGTAGAATCCCTACAGTATATTCAATTAAATATAAGTATATTATGGGTGAGTACAACGAGAAGTTAGATAGGATTGAGTTATATATCAACATGACGGTTAATGACCAACTTATTGTGTTGCGTGGTTACGTGGATCCAGATCGATCATATTTCGATGGGATCTATATTCACACACCGAACCCTAATCCGAATCTAACAGCTCAGACGGCGTTTGTATCTAAGAAAGACGCACCTAACTTACTAATGGTGGTTAGGGCGTATGTAGATACTCTTGGCGATATTATCGACTCTGGGGAGATGCAATTCCCTAGGTTGAGTGTTAACAACAAAGGCGAGTATATGTCGGATAGTGACTTATACGATTTTGCTAAAGTATATTAGTTTCGCAGAAATTACAAACACTATAATGAAAAGATATTTAAAGGAGGAACATATTATGTTCAATATTAATAAAGGTCTATTTGGACTATACAATTACGAAGGTACTAAACTTGAGGTTAAACCTGAAGACAGCTTAGTTAAAGGTTGCATGAAAGGTTTTGCTCAAGGGATGGTAGACGGAACTGTTATTGTTGGAGGACTTTGTATTATTGCTGTTAATGTGTTGCGATTTGCAAATACAGATCAAAAATAAAGTTAGGTTATACACCTAGCTTTATTTTTTTTAGAATGGAGGTTAGAGATGGATTTGGAAGATCGTAATTTCAAACTAATAGGATTTTGTATAGTGGGATTCTTCATACTATATTTAATCATGGCCGGTATAATTGCCGACCAAGACAAGCGAATAGAGAAACTAGAGTATAAGATAGAATCTCAGCAAAAGCTGTTGGACTATCATAATGAGGTATTGGTTAATATCAATCGTAAAGTACAATTTCCAGGAGGGTAATATGGGAGCAATTAAGTATACTAATTTGAACGACACAGATATGATTTATTTATTGTTTGATAGTACTAATGTATATTATGATACTATTAGCGATGCAATCCATCGGTGGAATGGTATACGATGGACATTTAGACCAAGCGATTGGGCGAGATGGCGTATTCGTGAGATCTATAGACAGATCAACGATATTCGCAAGAAGTATAAATTGCTAGCGGTTCCTGTAGGAGCTCCTTTAGAGGACTGCTGGAAAGGTATGCCTCCGCAGAAATTACACGTTATATAATGAAAAGATAATTTAAGGAGGAACTTATTATGTTCAGAAAAATGTTTAGAGAAATTGGTTTTCGCTGCTTATCTATATACGCAGTGCTTGAGGAATCTCATATTGAGAGATTGGTTAAGCAAGGATATATGGTATCAGACGAGGGACCACACCGTGAACGTTTAAATACTGTACATAAAGTACTTAAGAAACTTAGAAATGAAGGATACTAAAATGTTAAAAGCAATTAAATGGTTGTTTGAATTTGTATTCTATGGTATATTCTATAAGATTATGCTATGGATTATTCGAGCACTATAAAATGGCGAAAGGTACATTTAGTATCTTTCTTTTTTCTGTCAAAGGAGGTAGACATGGACGAATTTTCAATTGAGATTATTGTGAGAGATATGGAGCGAGATGAGAAGAAAATCAAATGGCTGATTCAAGGACTTACTTGGCTATGCTTTATTGGTATTCTTATATCTTTCACTCATACATATGAGCAGAAGATCTTATCGAAAGATCAACAAATACAAATGTATAAGGCCCGCTGGGAAACTCGAGACAAGGCGGCAACTTATTACAAGCAACAACTCGAGTTAGAAAGAGCGAAGAATGGATCACTCAAAAAGTGACCGTGGATATGCATGGTCTATCGCAATCACAATTGTTGGCGTGTTGTTGGTTGTGTCATATATGATACCTCAAGTATTCCGTGAACACCAAATCGAGGAAACTCGCATGCAACGATTGGAGCGTACTATTGGTAAACAACAGGAGGAAATAGATACGCTTGAAAACGAGTTAATTAGAATCAAGGAGGACTTGAATGGAAATCAAATTTCACACCCGACCAACTCAAATCAATAGACAGAATCCTATTGTTGCTAAAGACGGAGGATTGTCAAAGGTATACGCATATCCTATCAAAGGCGATTTTTATGTCAAGTTTGTAATTGCGGGCGGTGTGTCTTTTGCGGGATTAGCAAAGACTAATCAAATTCCAAATGCTTATAATTTAGACGTTTCACCGAATACTATATACGATATACATACAAAAATGGATTTAGTACACTATGTCATGGGGTATAGAAATATTCCTCTTCGTGATATAGAATCTATTTACAATATTAAATAACAATCGGCATAGCCGGTTTCATACTGCACATTAGGTACAAAATAATTAAAGAAGGAGACTCTCTTTACACTGTGTTTCATACAAAAATCCTATTGTGTAGTCTGAAGCCGGCTATAAACTCAACAATTGATAGTTCCTACGGGCATATGATCAGATCGTTTTCTAATTGCATTTTTTATCTTTTCATATTTCACCGTTTGATACAACTTTACAAAATCTCCTTTTAGATTTGGTCATATGTCTATAGGAGCTATCAATTAGTTCTATATTTTAAACAAAGGAGTATTGCGATGATTATTAAAAATAATCTAGGGTTAGAAGTGTCTATCGAGAAAGAAGACATGGCTTATGTGGTTTCCAAATACCAAGGGAAATTCGACGATATTAGTACTCTCGAATCCTTTGAGAAAGAAACTAAGAAAGGTGCATTAAACATTGCCGTAGCTGGATTAATCGCCGGTGGTATTGTTTACGGAGTTAGCAAATACGTTGGTAAATTGCGTCAGGAAGCATCCGATGAAGTTCTTCGTGAGATTCATCGAGACGAGCGCGCACAAAATGTATTTCAAGAAATGTTTTTCGGAGGTAAATAATTATGGGACTTTTTGGTAAATTTGTTAAAGTAGACGCTGTTGACTTTGGTGATGATTTCACTAACGCTGTATATCTTAAAGGTAAATACGATGGTATTGATCAGGAGCAGCTTCACAGCGCATATATTTCAGTCTTAAGCGCCGGTATTATGGTTGCGTCATATGCCGTTATCCGACGTGCTACAAATAAACGTAACAAAGAAATCAACGAACGCTTCCTTAAGAACGAATGTATGAAGGAGGTATTGGCAGATGTTGAGGGAGATAAACTGGATTATTCTCCAGAATGCGCATTTGAAGAACTATTGAAAGAAGACAAATAGGAGGACAATATTATGTCAAAAGGGATTGTGAGACTTATCTGTGATAATGGTGAGAAAGTGATGTCGTTGTTGTTGAGTGATAATATTATCAACTTCGATTATGAGTATGCGGATAACGTTCCAGGATATGATGTAGAATTCCGTATTCCATTTACTCAAGATCTCTATGAGATGATCAAGGATATGTTCCATCGGAATAAAAAGACTCATTGTTATTTGAGTGCTGGTAAACTATATGGTACATACGAGGTATCATTCAGATTGAATTCTAATGATTTGATTGTCGATGAAACTCGTCCGGAAGGACATATTGCACTTAATAATCCTCCGAAGTACAAACATTTCGAAGGAAACGTACGTGGATATTTTGCTGCTGTTCCTCAAATCTCGCAGAAAAAACATTGGCCATAATGAAAGGAAGGTAAAACAATATGAAAGATATTGATAAAGTTGTTTACGCTATCGCATTCGATAGCTTGGAAGGCGAGATTGAGAAGGAAAAGCTCAAACTCCGAGACGCAAAAACAGAAGAAGAACAAATCGCTGTTGAAAAGCGGTTGGCACGACTTATTGCGCTCCGTAATGAGGAGTTAAAACATAAGGTTAAGCCAATTGACATTTTCAACACCGTGATTAATGGAGCTGCTGGCATTGCTGTGCTCGGCGTAGAGCATACTGGAATTATCGCATCCAAGCTCTGGAGTCCGATTCAACGAGCGATTTTTAAATAATCACTAAAGGGGTTTACCGCCCCTTTCATTTTTTTTTCAAAGGAGATTTTATAATGACCACACCTACATACAAAATTGTACAAAACGATGACCTTTCTCTGGTTGTATCAAGTGACAACGAAAAATTATTAGAAACAACATATAAACGTTGGGAATTCATGATGAAAAACTGTAAATCTTTTAATCCAAACGCAATCATGGATAAACACGATTTCAAGACACCGCGATTCTTGATTATTTCCATGGGTGAAATAAATAAATTAGATGTCGGTAAAAAGTATATTTATCAATTCAAAGCCTACACTGTAGAAGTACCAAACGACAAATCTATATTTGATACTCTTACTGGTATCGCAACAACATACAAGGAGACTAAATAATGGCAACACCTATTGTTAAGACATCTGCCGAATTCAAAGACACAGTCACGTCCATTATTCGAGCAATGTCTTTGGACGAGTTCTTACTCGTACCTAAACAATATATCGAGGAGGGAATTAATTCCTGGCTCGGTAAGAATGATAAAGGTGAGTGTCCTGCACAAGAGGATTACAAAGCTTATTATCAATTCATCATGACCATTCCACCAGAGATGCACGTATTGGATATGGATCTATATTACTTGCGTGTAGCTCGTAGGATTGTAGATAATATTCTACTGTCTATGTTGGAAACGTCATATTACAAATCTGTATTTGGATACGCAGATGCAGAGAAAGAACAATACAATCTTATTTACGAGGTTACATCAGATCTCCTTGATCGAATTGAGGAAAATCAAGATGGTAGTCGCGTATTTAAGAATACCAAACAGCTCCGTGAGGAGTTTGAGAAGTACTATTCGGAGGTACTAGAGGATGCGTGAAAGGGAGGGTTGTCGAAAATCTACCCTGGTATTGACTAAGGTAGAATTCGATGACTATATTGTTACGAGTATTCGTAAACTTCCTCTCAAAGAGTTATTTTTCATCGACGATTGGTATATCGATCGACTGATTACAAATTGGCGACGGACTAGTCTGGATTCTGAGTATCGCAATTATATTGCAGGATTACTCACAGTACCTAAGAATGTACAAATATTAGATATCAATCTCTTATTGTGGTTCGTTGTCAGAAAGATCGTCGATGAGTTAATTATATCTCTCGCGGAGGGATTTTATTATGATGAGATGGAGAGTGTCATTGGAGAAAGGATCCATTTCGAACCGTTTAATCATCATAAAGATGCTGTTGTTGACGAACATAAGGTTCGTTATTTTTTAGACGTATTGGATACTGTGTATGACCGAATCGATAAAGGTCATGACACTTTGAGCTGGATTCGGGAAGTAGTTGACCCGAACTATTTAAATTAAAGGAGAAACTATCATGAAAAAATCTATCGTATTTACTGGAACTATTGCACTTGCCCTTTTGACTGCACCAAGCGTATTGGCTAATGAAGCTGATACTGTAGTAACAAAAGATGATACAACGATCCGTGTACAAAATCCTTCGGTTGAAGTAACTACATCTGATGATACTATTTACGCTGACGTAGATGTCAAAGTAAATGATATCCAAATCCCAGATGATATTTCAATCAACAAAGGTGACAGCATTACTGTTGGATTGCCTCAAGAGCTCAAATTAGTAAACAACTACACATTCCCAGTTAATAATAACGAAGGAACAGAAGTTGGTACAGCCACCGCAAACAAAGATAACAATGAAGTTACAACTGTATTCAATGACTACTTTGAATCGCACCCTCTAAATAAAACATTCTCTCTTGATATCAAAACTCAATGGAATGTCGAAAAGGTTTCTGAGAATCAACAAGTAGCTCTTGATTTTAATGGACGTAAGGTTGAAACTACTACTGGTAAAACTGGTGTTATTGGTAAAGATGAAACTCTTATGAAATGGGGAGGCGAGGACGCAGAACATCCAGGCGAAATTGTATGGGCAATGCGCGTTAACTACGCTAAGAAAGACCTTGTCAATGTCAAAGTGGCTGACACTTGGGACGAAAACCAAGAATATGTTAAAGATTCCTTTAAAATGGTGGCTGTCGAATCGAATAACCCTTGGAAAGAAAAAGAATCTGAAGCAACTAAGATTGCTCCGGTATTCCATACTAATGGTTTCACTTGGTCTGCTGATAAACTCTCAGATCAGTTATATATTAGCTATCGTACAAAGGTTATCAAACAAGCTGAGCGTTATTTGAATAGCGTTGTTCTTAGTGCAGATAACTTCAATTCGCAATATCGTGATGTTCCTTATCAATTTGTAACCGGCAGCGGTAAAGCCGATGGAGAAAACAAACCTAAGGTAGAGGATAAGAAACCAGAGGAAAAACCAAAAGAAGATCCTAAACCTAAGGAAGAAACTCCTAAAGAGGAACCTAAAGAGGATCCTAAGAAACCAGAGGACAAACCTAAAGAGGATCCTAAGAA
>ERZ773250.94-NODE-94-length-58790-cov-7.523844_pt1 | contig 58790 bp, 47 predicted proteins | sample MGYA00511258_ERZ773250 | MGnify/ENA primary metagenome ERZ773250 (study PRJEB29015, sample SAMEA2738164) | human oral metagenome | biome: human oral; feature: human-associated habitat; material: saliva | place: China | collected 2187 ... | reverse complement strand
CATCCTATCCTCTATATTAAAAAGATTAATATAAGAAACATAATAGGTTTTTAAAAGTAAAATGAAATAATATTAATAATTTTAGATTGCTTTAATAATATCTATAATTAATTATATTAATCTTTATTAATTAATAGTCCATCTTAGTACTTAATTTTAGGAGGTTAGTTCAAATGGTAATTGGGGAAGGATTTAGGAGATTGAAAGGAGATTTCGAAGATTCTAATATTCGTAAAAAACTGTATTCCATTGGAAAGTGTAATTCATTAATTTTCAAAGCAATTAGAAAGAAAGATATAAAACTTTTTTTAAATTCTGATTATTATAAGGATAATAAGATAATAATTTTAGTTACTTGGGGAATATGTTGGTTTTTATTAGTAAGTACTGGTATACATTGTTTTGTTCGTGTCTATGATAGTAGGTTTAGACACTATTCAATAGAAAGTTATTTGAAATTAAATGAAAATATTGATACAACCAAGAATGGATACATATCTGAATTGTATAAGCTTGGTTCTTTTGATGGTTACAATTATACTATAAATAATGAAGTTGGTTTCCATTCTATAAATGCATCAGATAATAATGGAATCTATAGTTCTATCTTAATCATAACGATAAATAGAGATTATAAGAATGATAAAGACGGATATAATATTCAAAGAAGACAAATAGGAATTCTTCTTGAAAAAGATGAAAATAAAGATATGATTACATTTAAGATTCCTAAATATAATAATACTTCTTTTGATACTTTGTTTGGATTTCAACAACAAACTGTAAGCATTAATAAATCAGATTATGATACAGTCTTATTAGGAACTAGTTCATCTAATGAAAGTAGAATGTATGTAAAGGCTGCTATAGTAGCAGCATATGATCTTGGTTTGATTGATCTTGAAAAGGATCATTTTAATATAATTTAAAAAAGGAGATGGATTTAAAATGATTGGCACATTTGCTAAAGTCGGAATCGCTATGTGTGCAACATTATTAGTTGCATATGTATCTCAAAAAAGAGAGAAGCAAGAAGTTAAAAAGTATTATATTATAGAAGCTAAAAAAGGAAAGAAAGATGATGAAATTCCTAAATTTAATTTAGAAAAGTTTAAAGAATGGTTATAGGAGGTATTATATACAATGGAATCTAATTACGAAGAATTAGAGAATATATCTGAAGAAGAATTACAGGAAATGCAAGAACAATTATTCAAAGCAAATCCTATGCTAAAAGCTATTACTTATGCATTTAATACAGTAGGTACTAGCAAAGAAGAAGAAAATAAATTTAAAGATATTATTAATGAAGGGGATTATGGAGTAATAAATCCTGAAGTAGAATTAGATGATATCATGGCAGTAAAAGATGATATTATTACTACTACAAAATCAGATTCTAAATTAAATGAATCTAAAGATGGAACTACAGATCAGATTTTAAATATCTTAGCAGGATCTGTAGCGACTGCTGGAGTTATCTTAGAAAAAAGTGATAAATTAGCAGAATTGTATCCATTGCTTTATAAAACAAGAGATGGATTATTTAACTTGGTAAATGATATGATGGATAAAGTTAAAGAATATAAAGAAAATCTTAAATGTGTTGAAGAGATATTAGAAAAAGCAGATAGTGAAGATCTTACAGAAGATGAAAAAATAACAAAAGTTTATAATTTAGTAGAATCTTATATTGCAGAGCATGAACTAGGAATGACTAAAGAAAATGTATTTAAAACATTCTTCTTATTAGCTTATAGAAATAAACCTGCTGTTGAGATTCCTTTTGATTTTGTTTCTAGTGATGTAATAAATCCTTTATTAAAAGATATCATTGAGGAGTATGCTAAAGAAAAATTTAGTATTATAGATTATCTTAAGATTCTTAGAGTATATTATACTTCTATGATTTTCAATATCTTATTTTCTCTTACTAAAGGATTAGAACCTGATAATTTTGGTCATTCTCATCATGATCATAAATGCAGCTGTGGAGGAAATTGCCACAATCATAAACATGAAGAAGAATAAAAAATAAATTAAGCATAGGACTTAGTCCTATGCTTTTTTTTTGGTTATTTTTCTTTGATCCAGAGAGGGCAAGGTCCAAACACTTTAACTGTTTCATATTCATTAAGATAGATATCCTTAGATTTGTAAATAGGATTCCCATATTTATCTTTTCCAATAATTACAGGATATTTAATATTTCCACCAGGGATAGTTTTCTTAATAATAGAAACATTAGATTTATCTCTTCCACCAAGAGGAAGTTTTCTACCAGTCTTTAAATATGTATTAATAAACTCTTTACTAAACTCAATCATACCTTTTGCTTCATTGGGTTTGAATTCGTATTTATCTATTAATCTATCTGCTTCTTGGGAACTGATCCCTGTTGTATTTGTCAATACTGAACTCATAGTAGATCTGATAACTTCAGACGGATTAAAACTATAACTAACTCCTTGACCACGATATACGTCTACTTTATATTCTCTATCATTCATCATAGCTCTCATAATAAGAAGTTCATCTTTCTGAGATTTTGTGTCATAAGTTTTTTTATCTTCAGAATTTCTCTTCTCATTAATTTCTTTAATTAGTTCTTCTACCTTCATTTTCTTTTCTCTCCTTTTCTTTTTTATCATATCCTTTAAGAATAATAATAGGATATATTTTCTTAACTCTCTTACAATTTCTCATAAGATAATTATTTATCTCTTCTCTGTTCATAGAAGATATCTCTTTAAGAAATTCACTTCTACCCATGTATTTTCTCCTTGTTTAGGATTGCTTCTTTTAAGCAACCCCCATTAAATTATAATTAAGTCTTTAATATAATAATTTATTATTCTATATCAAAATTATTGTATATGACTGTGAGATTTCTTACTATTATTACATCAAGATAATGAAAAAGCTAATGAGGAGGACCTTACTGTGGCTATTTATTTAGATGAAACTATACCCTATAGATTATATAGAGGGCAGTTTTATTATCCTATTGATCTATCCAATAGAATGAAGAATTCTGTTGTTTATTTATTGACTCCTAATACCGATTCGAGTGTAAATTTATTAAGTAATAAATTAGCTAGATTAAATCATACTGTATACCAATCTTACTTTATAGAAAAGAATATAAATCTTGTTATTAATAGCAACTTAAATAAAGACAAAGAGATTACTATAAACAATGAATCCGTAGATAGTTCTGTCTTAAGGGATTTGGTAATAAACGAATCTCTTAAAAAAGATGATTTTATTTTAAATGAAGAAGGATTAGAATATCCTACAGATTCTGGATGTGTAAAAGAATTATTCCCTGACTTTGTAGATTCAATTCTTAAAGAAGAAACAGAGACTACAAAATTTGGATCTTATAATTATACTAATATCTTTAGACAGCTTTTATATAGCAGCCGAATGAGAAGTCAATCTGACTGTCTTCATCATTATGAAAGAATAAGAAAAGAACTTTCTTTTATCAAATATGCTTTTGCAGATTATAGGCTATATAAAGGAAAGAACTTATATTATGATTTTGCTTATTATACAGAAGCATTCTTAAAGAATAATCAGAAATTTATAGCTGATAGAGGAATTGATGTATTCTTTACTTTTATAAATAGATTTATTATGGATTCTAGATTCTCTTCATATGTAAAGAAAACTATTGTTATTCCTGTAATGGATTGGAAGAAAACTGTTGATGAGGGAAGTATTTTTGATTTTAGAAAATCTGTAAATCCGTTCTCTATGATTCATAGAGTTATCAGAATCAATCCTAGTAAATTAGATCCTTGGAAAGACTTTAATATCATATTCATGGGAGAACATGGTTACTTTAGAATTGACTTGAATACGTTAGATGTTGGTAAGCTGAATAAGTTTGTAGGACTTACCAGATCTATTATAAAGAATGATTACAAAGATTCTATAGATGTTCAGGAAACAGATTCTCGTCAAGTTATTATTACTCAATTAGCAGATAAAATTGCTGATGGTGGTATTAAGATCCATAATTTCACTGGTGGTACTGATACTATATCAAAAGAAGATTTAGAGAAAACTGGTGTATTAGATGATCCTAGTCTTACCAAGGACCCTGAAATTAAGAAGGCTGCTCTTGTAAATAAGATCACAAAACTAGCTAATAAGCCTGATACCAAATCAGCTGATGATGTGCTTGAAAAAATAGATAAAGCTGATAAAAAAGAAAATGATAAAGAAGTAGAAGACGATTTTGCTGACATCGACAATATCGACAAAGAAGCAGAATGGATGAAGAATATTCTAATGGATTTACAATCTGATGAATCTATTAGAATGAATAATGCTAGAAAATCCAGAATGGAAAAAAGTAAAAAGGATTTAATGAATAAGCAAGTAAATGGTAAATCAGTTGCTACTCTTCTTAAAGATTTCAAGAAAGATGATGATATCAAACCTAAAGATATTAAAATAGATTCTTTAGATGAATCTTGGAAGAAAGTAAAATTTGCTAATTTCAATGCTCAATATGAAATGGATCCTGATATTGTAGCAATGTTTACTCATTTTACAAATGTTCGTCATCCTATGAATATTGTAGATATTAAATCTGAAGATACCTCTACATCTGAAGATTATGTAAATACTTGGACAGTTCATTATGAAGATGCTGAAACTGGTAAACGGTTTACTATGAAATTAGATATTCCTAAATTAATTGGTAATCGTTTTATGAAATTAAGAGGTAATGAAAAATCTCTTATTGGTCAATTAATGCTTCTTCCTGTTGTAAAAACAGATAACGATGCTGTTCAGGTTGTTTCTAATTATTCAAAAATATTCATTTATAGAAAATCCCCTAATGGATCTGCTAAATCTTCTCCTGTGATCAATAAGATTTGTAAGGTTCTTTTATCTAATAACTTTAAAGAATTCAAAGTTATTGAAGGTAATAATACCAAGGTATGCATTAGATATGAACTTCCTATGGAATTTGTAGATATTGCTTCCCTTATTTCCAGAATAGAATTCAAAGATAAGTCTTACATCAATTTCAATATGGATGATTTATCCAAGATTCCTTTCGATAAGAGTTATTTCAAGAAAGGTTCTCCTGAATCTAAAGCAACTGATGAAATGCTAGCTAATAAATACTTAGCATTTTATGTAAAAGATGGAAAGAAGATCCCAGTTATTGATCAAACATTTGAAGATGCTTTGATTAATATTCTTATAAACCAAGACTCTACGGATAAATTTAAGAAAGCATATCAAGAAGCATCAGTAGCTAAGAAATTAATGTACTCTGAAGCTTCTATTATGAATACAAAGATTCCTACCATTATACTATTATCTTATAATATTGGATTGCAAAAAGTTTTAGAACGGGCCAAGATAGATTATAAGTTCCAAGAAAAGAGACCTGATAAGTCTAAGACTTATATAAAATTTAAAGATGGATACTTGGTATATGATAGCAAATCTCCTGAAAATAATATTCTTGTAAATGGTCTTATGCAATGCGATTTCCAAGAATATTCTATTGGTCAGATTAATAGCAAAGATCTATGGTTAGATATATTAGATGATTTTGGTGGTAGAATTAAAGCTGATGGTTTTGATAACTTCTATGATCTTATGATAGATCCTATTACAGAAGAAGTATGTAAGACTATAAATATTCCTAGTAATTATATCGATATTATGATATATGCTAGTAATCTTCTTGCTGATAATAAATTTAATAGGCATACAGATATTACTGAAAATAGATTGCGTACAAATGAAATTATTGTAGGTCATTTATATCAAGTACTTTCACATGCTTATGGCGATTATAGAAATATGATTAAGAGAAATAAAGGTAAAGCTTTATTCTCTGCAAAACAAACAGCTGTTATAGATTCTATATTAACTCATGACCAAACATCTTCTGATTTATCTACTTTAACTCCTTTACTTGAAGCAGAAACAGCATCTAAGGTTACATTTAAAGGTTTATCTGGTATGAACTCTGAACGTTCATTTGGTTTGGATAAACGTGGTTATGATAAATCTATGCTTGGTGTATTAGGTATTTCTACAGGTTCTTCAGCGACAGTTGGTATTAATAGACAAACTACTATTGATGCTGGTGTTAAAAATAAACGTGGGTTTATTACACCTAGAAAACCTGAAGAATTAAATAATCTAAATACCTTTACTGTAATGGAAGCTTTATCTCCTCTTGCTATCAATCATGATGATCCTTTCCGTACAGCTATGGCATTCACTCAAACATCTCAACACCAGATGTTGGTTAAAAAGTCTATGCCTTCTTTGATTACAACAGGTGCTGATGAAGCTCTTCCGTATTTAACTTCTAATAAATTCTCTTATAAGAATCCTTTTGAAAAAGCAGTAGTAAAAGAAATTACTTCTGATTATATGATTCTTGAAGATATAAAGACAAAAAAGAAAGATTATGTAGATTTAAGACCTACTACTCAAAAGAACTCTGATGGTGGGTTCTATATTACTACAAAACTTGACCCAACTGTAAAAGTTGGTCAAAAGATAACAGCAAATGATGTAGTTGCTTATGATAAGCAATCTTATTCTAATGCTATTGGTAATGGAAATAAAAATAATAATCCTTTTAATCTTTCTTATAATATGGGAACCTTAGCTAAAGTTGCTATTATGAATACTGATTTAGGTTATGAAGATTCTTGTGTTGTAGACAACTCTATTTCAGAAGCTCTTGAATCTAAGATCGATGTTCAAAAAGATATCTCTTTAGATAAGAAAGCTAATGTATATAATGTATTAGAAATTGGTGATGTAGTTCAAGAAGGAGAACCTCTTTTGATCTTCCAAGATTCTTTTGATGATGAAGATGCAAATGAGCTTCTTAAGAGTGTTACAAAAGATAACGAAGCCGATTTATCAGATATTGGACGTAAGCAAGTTAGAGCTAAAGTAACAGGAAGAATTAGCAATATTAAGATTTATCGTACTTGTGATGATAATGAATTATCTCCTACTCTTCTTAAGATTGTAAAAAAATATGATTCCAGAATAAATAAGTTTAGAAAAATTATGAAACAAAATGGAATAGAAAAACAGCATGAATTAGAAGCTACTTATAAGCTTCCTGCTGAAGGTAAACTTAAGAATTTAGATGGGGTACGATTCGAGTTCTATATTGAAGTAGATGATAAGTTTGGTGTTGGTGATAAACTTGTATTCTCTCAAGCTCTTAAAGGTGTAAACTCTTATATTATTCCTAAAGGTGATGAAGCCTTTTCTGATTATAGACCTGAAGAATATGTAAATGCATTTCTTGCTATTAGTGGTGTAATGGGACGTATGGTTCCTTCTGCTATGTTACAAGGTCTTATGAATAAACTATTAATTGAAACATCTAGACAATGCCAGGAAGATCTTGGTATTAAACCTAGAATGTTAAATGAAATATTATCTGATTTTAAATAAAAAAAAAGAAACCCCATACTCAAAAGAGTATGGGGTGATTTTTTACATTTCTGTATCAATAAGAAATAACTACGTTTTACTTCTGGCATAGACAGAAGATATATAAAGACAAAAAACTCCTAGTGGATACCAGACACCAGAAATCTTTTATCTATTTAAAAGCATACATTATTCATGTATGCTATTGTAAATCAATTTTTGTTTTACTTCAGGCATGCTCAAAGTCCTGAAGAACCACTCAGTTTATGAGGGTAGATATTTTTGTTTTACTTCAGGCATGCTCAAAGTCCTGAAGAACCACTCAGTTTATGAGGGTAGATATTTTTGTTTTACTTCAGGCATGCTCAAAGTCCTGAAGAACCACGTAGTTTATACGGGTAGAAATAAATGAATCTATGATGCTTTCTTTTACTTCGGCTATGCTCAGGAAACCGAAGAACCACTCAGTTTATGAGGGTAGGGGGCTTTACTTCAGACATGCTCAAAGTTCTGAAGAACCACGTAGTTTATACGGGTAGAGGACCATCATATTTTATTCATTCACTATAATAATATATAAATGATTTTATTTTTTATCTATGGTGATATCCATATTATAGATATCGGTAGATTTTTTCTTTGTTACAACACCATTGGTTGTAAATATTTTATATTCTGTATCTAAGGTGTCTTCAATAGGAATCTGCTTTTCATAATAAGAAGGATATTTATGGGTTGCTAATTCTTTGGTAAAATCATCAGTATAGATTTCTTCTCCATTGTAGATTATCTTTGTAATAGAAATATCATCTTCTCCAGGAAATAAAGATCCCATCTTATCTAAAATCATATCTAATTCATTCACATAATTTTCAGTATTATTCTTAGTTTCTTCTTCTATTTCTTTAGACTTTTTAACTGTTTCTTTATCTAAAATGATATAGCAGGTAGTAAGTATTACAAGATTTATCATCTCATTCAAAATATTAATTTGATTAGATTTCTTATTCAGTTCTGCTTCTGCATCTTTTCTGAATTGAGTTACATCTTCTTCAATATGTTTTATACCTGCTTCTCTGATTAGATCTTTATTTGTCATAATTTTATGGTAATCTTTCATACTATAAATCTTACCATCTGTATTTATAAGAAGCCAATTAATTTGTACTTCTGCTTTTTGAAAGAATAATTCTTCAATCTCTGCTTCCAGTTTCAATAATCCTTCAGTAGATAATTCTATTTCATCTATAAATTTAAAAGCTTCTATTTTTCTATCTTCATCAAAGTCAATAAGATTATCTACTTGAACTGATAAGAATCTTAATAATTCTGTATCATTTCTATTTATATAATTATTTTTAACTCCATCAGATAATTCATCAAAAATATTATAGATATTTACGGTAATCATAGTCTTTTCTTTCCTCCCTATATATTCTTTATTATAAAGTTTTACAAATAATAATTTTATATTCTGTACTATTAGGTAATATATTAATTTTCTTTCAAAGAAAGGTAATGGGATATGGAAAATTATTTTGTAATCACTTCTGATACTTTCGATGTAACAGATAGTAAGATTTATGATGATTCTACTTTAGCAGTAAACTTGTTTTTTAAGACTGCAGAATCTGCAGAAGATTATGCTAAGAGTATTGTAGAAGAATATGTTTCTGATGATGAAGCTACAACAGAAGTTCCTTCTGAAGATCTTAAGAAATTTATTACAACTCTTGGTTTGGATGAAGAAGATGCAGAAGGTTATTATTGTACTACTTATAAATATCAAGAAGATGGAAAAGAATTTATTGTAGGATATCGTGTTGAAGTTATTGATGAAGCAGATTAATTTGTATCTCCATAGCAAATCGCTATGGAGATATTTTTGTGTCTAAAACCCCAAAATACCCCATTTAGTATAAGTATTTTAGAGTAGTATTTAGTTAATATTGTTTACGTTTTTATTTAGATAGATTTATCGACTTCGAGGAAAGATGTAATATTTATTTGATATTGATTATATTATCAAATTAAGATTTTTAATATAGTCTTTTCTTCTAAAATACGCAATTGAAAATAAGTTTAACACAACAGTGAATTTTTTAAAAACCTTTATGGTTGGCTTAACCATGCTATTTATAAGCATTTTAAAAAATACACATTTTTATAAGTTTTGGCATATTTAACGCCACATTATTATAATACGGATTTTTATGTGATTAAATCAATAAGATTGGGAGGATTATAAGATGCCGGAATCTGTTTCGTCTAATAGAAATAATCAGGTTATTTCTAATCTTATTAATGGTGATCTACGACTATATGGCAGATATGATAATAAAGAGTTTGGTGCATCTGTCGAAGTTTATAATAATGCTTATGTAGAGTATATTGCTATTGTAGAGGGCAGAACTTCTATGGTTCCAGCTAATAAAGCAAAACATATAACTGCTGTATTAGACTTAGAGCCTGAATATATAGAAGATGAAAATAATCTTATAGAAATAAAGGGAACTGATCTAGTATTAGAAAATACATCTTACATGCTGTTTCCTGAATTAAAAGGTAAGATTAAATTAGAAGAGAGTGAATTCGATAATTTAGATATTCTTAATGCTGATTTCGAATTAAAAGATGAAGAGCAAAATAATGATTTATTAACTGGTGAATTAGATTTTGCTTATGGTATCGATAAAGATCTACCTGTATCTTTTAAATATGAAAAAGCAAATATAGAAGAAAATGATTTGAATTCATTTGAAGCTAAATTAACTGTAAAAGATTTTTGGAATAAAACTGATCTTTTGAATTCTACTGTAAATATCAATGCTAAGAATTTTAGTAGCAATATGATTTACGGTGGAAATTTGAATTATTTATCTACTATTGAAAACTATGACTTAGATTCTAAATTAGAACTGGGTAATAGAACTAAACAATTATATCTATATGGAAGAACTAATATTCAACCCAATAGAGCTATCTATTCTATATTCTCAAAAGTATTGGTAGGTTGCACTTCTAATACAGAATTTAAGGCAACTATAAAGGTTGATGATTATATTAGAGAAATTCTATCTGATTTAGAAATAGAACCTGAATATCAAGATATTGATCTTATGGATTGTGTAGTTCATATGCATGATTATAAGATAAATGAACTTGATTGTACTGTTGATTTAGACAGAGTAGATACATTAAAACAATTTAGCGGTGTAGTAGATATAATCATTCCTGTAAATAAAGATATAGAATCTTCTGTTATTGTTCCTGTGATAGTATCTAATAAAGATATAGATATTATAGATGGTAGTTTATCATTTGGGGAAAGACAAGTATCTGACTTGTATTCTGTAATACATGTATTGAATGATAGATATATCAAACCTGAACCCACAGATGAATTTTTAATTGTAGATACCATAGAAGATCTTATGGATCTTCCTAAAGATATGCTTATTCCTGGTATGAAAGTATTCGTTAAATCTCTTAAAAAGGAATATAGGTTAAATGGATCTAGAAAGGGGAATAAGAATAATGGGTAATTGTAATTGTTGTCATGGAGATAAATTAGATAAACAGGATCAATTTATCTTAAACTGGTCAGATGTAACTGCTGAAGCAGAATTTACTTGTTCTTTTGAAGTAAAATATGATCAGAATCAGATATATAATAATTGGACAAACTGCAACTGTTCTAAAGATACAGCAACTCAATATGTTAGACCTTATGGAAGGGTTGCTATTGTTGTAGATCCTTTATGGAATTATGAACCTTATTTGGTTACTAGAACATTAATTACTTTCTTTGAAAGATTCCATAACAGAATGAATTTAGAAGTAGTCTATGGTGGCTCTCCCAGATCTGATTATGATGTAGAACATATAGCTCACATGTATGGGGTAGATTATAAAAATATGTGTTCTTCTCCTATTGTTAGAAACTTCAGAGATTATACAGAGGTCAAGTATTCTGTAGATAGATTTATTGATAATATGATAAATTTCCACCCTTTCTCTAATTCTACTAATATTAATAGGGTTATAATCTTTGCTGATTGCAATGCTTCATACAGAGCTAATTCTATTTATCCTATAATTAGATTCTGTAAGAATAATAATATTTCTTGCATTATAATTCACTCAGATGGACAATATGATGAAGTAAACAAAGTATTCTATGAAGATATAGATAAGAATGGGAATAGAATCATTCCTGGATCTAATTTCCATACTCCTTATACAACAAATATGATTTATGAATGCAATTCGTATAATCAACCAACCAATTACGTATATGGAAGAAAATATCCAAAAGAATGCAGTTGTTGTGATAATACAACAGGAAATATTTGCCGTCCTCCTAGAGTTCCTAATTTATATGATTATGAAAGCAGAGACTCTGGTTGGAGAGGAGAATATTATGGTGGGCCTTTCCATAATCATAGAAAACATAGTTACTTGAATTATGATCAAGAAGATATAGATGATTCTTACTGTGATCCTTGTGGTAGATTATATTATACTGGTAAACTTATAGATTAATTATTTATTATCCCATACTCATAATGAGTATGGGATTTATTTTTTACTAAAGATATAACTTGTCTATAAGAAGGATCGAACTATATTAAAAGGAGAGAAACTATATGCTAGGTAATCTTATCAAGAAATTTGCTGTAAAAGCTAATGAGAAAAGTCAAAAGAATAGAAATGAAAAATGGGCTGAATCTAATTATGAAAATCTTGAAACTGATTTAAAAATGGAGTTTAGAGTTATTGATACAGCTCCTAATGTTTATCTTTTAAATAGAGCTGGTAGAGTATGTGTAAATATGCTACCTGTAGAAGGGTATAAAGCACAATTAGAATATGCTAAACGTATGGGAGCAAGGGGACATGAATCTCCTTTTGAACATACAAATACGATAGCTTTAATTTCTTTAGCCTTTGATCATACTTGTAATATATTTGATATATATGATGTAATAGAAACCCTTTCTACTTGTAATTTTAATAAAGTAATTACAAAGTTCTCTAATAATAAAATTTATATTTTATTAGGAGGATCTGTAAGAGCTTTTGGTAATATATTAAAAGAAACTAATAAAGAAAATATCTTTTGTGAAAATGTAATTAAAAATATAATGTATCAATCTTTTGAAAAAGAATTATTAGATACTTATATTAAAGAAGGATACATAGACGAAGATGAATGTATTTATCACCCTAGTACTAATGCAACAGAAATAATTTCTAAAGTAACCCAATTTAGATATGAAAAGGAAAAACTAGAATCTCCTAATAACTATGATTTTGTAGCAGAAGATGTAAAAGATCCTGAAGAAGAAGAATTTGGGAAAACAGTAACTTTCGTATATGGTTCTAAACCTTTAGATGTTTATAATAAAATTAAAGAATATGGATTTACTCTTCATGATGCTATGGAAGTATGTACTTTTAGCGTAGTATTCCATAATATATCTAGAGCTTGTGCTAATCAGATGACTCGTCATAGAGTTGCTATCTCGCAAGAATCTCAAAGATATGTAAAACATGACACAGATAAATCACAATTTGTAAATCCTATTGATATTTGTTTAGATCGTTATCATGATCTAAATCCTATAGTAAAAGATGAATTAACTAAGTATACTGATCCTTTTGAAACATATAAATATGCTCTTTCTAATGGATTATTAAAAGAAGATGCTAGAGCATGGTTGCCTATGAATGTAAATACAAAGGTAATGATGACTTTTACTTATTCTCAATTAGCTCATTTTATTACATTAAGAACAAGCAGTGGAGCTCAAGAAGAAGTAAGACAAGTTGGCAATGATATCAAATCTGCTATGCTTTCAAAATGTGGATTAGATATGACAGATGATGATATTTATAAAATTGCATTAACCAATAAATCTAAAGAAGATTCTATAATAGAAGATACTAATATAGATGAAATCATTGCTGATGAACAAGAAGAATCTGTTAATAATATTAAAGACTTAGAAGTCAATAATATAGAACAAGCTAAAGAAATTCTTAAAAAAGCAGAAGAATATCGTGAATTCGATGATGAAAATTAATGGGGGACAATTACAATGAAATTTACTAAACCTAGATTCCAATCTACAAACCTTGCTAAAACTTTTGATTCTTTTGAAGATGCTTATACTAATATCTTAAAGCATGTTCCTGAACTAAAGTCTTATTGTGGGGATACAGCATTAGATAGTGCTGTACTTCATAATATTATGAATACTATTCTTAAAAATATTCCTTCTATTAGCAATAAGAACTATCCTAACACACTTTCTTTTAGTATCAATGCAAAAGAAGTAGGATTTAAAACAGATTCTAATATTGCTTTTGGTTGGAGAACTGTATTTGATAGAAAAGATGCTTCTATTAAATATAAATTTAGAATTACTTTTATCAATGCATCTACCTATCAACAAGAGATCATTTCTTCTATGATTGATGATAAATGGTTTACTGTAACACCTAAACATCAATCCAGATTCTGGAATGATATTGAAGGTAAGAAACCTGTATTTGATGAAGAAGATACTATTGAAAAAGAACAATAAAATATATCAAAACCCCTTATGCTTTCGGGCATAAGGGGATCATTATGTCTAAATATGACATTGTTATAATGCTATATTAAATGAAGGAGGTTCTAGTTTTTTATGGCAAAAAACTCTATTATGGAATACACTAAACGTGTTGGTAAATCCATTAAATTTGCTGCCACTGAAGTGCTAAAAGAACAGATGCCTATTACTATAGGCACTGCTGAAAGTAATAAAGAGTTTGCTAAATCTTACTATAAAGATATAGTGAGTAGTAAAGGATCTGTTGGAACTAAGATTAGAAATCTTAGAGACCAATATGTCTACAAACCTGTTAAAGATACTTTTAAGAACCTTAAAATGGAAATTACAACAGGTAATTACTATCATGAGAATAAAGAATTAGCCAAGCATCAAAATAAGATGATGGCTAGTCTTCTTGCTGATCTTTTTGATGATGACTTCATGAATGATTTAGAAGGATCAGGAGGATCTGAAGGAGAAGATACTGGTGTTAAAGGTATTGCCGAAGTAACTAGAGGTGATACTTTAGTAGCTTCTATTGTATCTGGAGAAGTTAGAAACAGCACCAATTCTTTATCTAGAATTATAGCAGACTCTGCCAATGCCCAAGCTAGAAACCAACAATTAATTGCTAATGCTCAATATGTTCAAGGTGAAAAACAATTGAGTGTTATGCAAACTGGATTTGGTTCTCTTTCTCAAGGCATGAATTCTATTATAGAATTCAATAACAAAGTTATGCTAAGATATACTCAAAATGCTACTAAGTATTTTGAGACTATGACTAACTTAACTAATCAAAACAATGCTATATTAAAAGAGCTAATAGAATATCAAAGAGCTATCTATAAGAAACAAGATGGTGGCAATTCTAGAGTAGATACTAATAAGAAAATATTTACTGAAAATGGATTCAGCTTTGAAAACTATCTTGCTTCTGTAAAAGACAAGAAAGAAGCTAATGAACTTTTAGGTATGGTTAAGATGTTTAAAGATGCATTACCTATGATAATTTCTGGATTTACTGGAAATCCTATGGGTACTGTTCTTAAACAAGGTGTAAAAGCTGCAATGGGTAAGAGCTTACAAAATAGCATGAAGAGATTTGATGAAAATCTAACAGGCTATATTCAATCAGCTTTAGCTCAAGTATATGATCTAGGTAAAGGATCTAGAGATGGAGATTTTGGATCTTTATTTAAGATCATAGGTCATAAAGAACAATATAAAAGCTTTGCTAAAAACTTTGATGCATCTAAATACAATAAAGGTCCTATAGCTTTTAATGGTATTGCTCAAAAATCTATTGTAGAAGTTATTCCTAATTATTTAAGACGAATAGAATCTGCTTTAACTGGTGAGGAAATTCGAGTATTTGATTATCAGAAAGGTACTTGGACAAGAGAAAAGTTTGCTAAAAACTTTGATAAAAAGATAGATAATAGTTTAAAACGAGATGCCTTTTATGATATGAGAAAGACTCTTGTACGTGCAGTACAAGGGAATAAATTAGGAACCGATGATCCAAAGATCCGTAGAGAACGGCAGAAAGAAATATACAAAGTCGGAATAAAAATAATGGATGGAATTTTAAAAAATGGGAATTTCAATCCTAGAGATATTTATAGAAATATACAAAATTATGCCGACCCTGGAACCTCTGCAGAAGTATTTACAATGGTCTTAGATATGATGAGATCTTCTGGTTTATTAGCTAAACAGCAACAAAGATTGAATGCTGCTTTAGCTTCTAAAGCTGATTATGTAAATAACTTTAATATCGAAGACCAAGGGTTACAACATGAAGCTGCTAGTGGTGGATTTGTAAAAAACAAATCCGGTACAGCTAATAGTATATTGAATTCATTAAGAAATGCTAATGCCGAAAACTATCAGTTAGATATCTATAGAGAATTATTCCATATCAGGAATATTATGTATAGAAAGGCCCAAAGATCTGCTAATAGAAAATCTGATAAAGCTATGTATGAAAACATAGACAGAGCATTCAAAGAGCAATTGGGAAACAAAGGTACCAGAGTTGTATATAGCGATGGACAAACTGCTACTTTAGAAGCTACTAAGAAAGCTAGTGCATTTAATTCTTCCTTAGGTGCAGATGCTAACTTTGATGAAATCAATAAATCTATGCAAGAAGCAGCTAAAATGGCCAACACTCCTGAATACAAAGACTTTATGAGAGGTAAAGTTCTTAGTAAAGGGGTAGCAGGAAAAGCTAATGATTTTCTTACTAGTCTTATTGGTGCTGGATCTTTAGGAGAAAAATTAAACATTCTTCAATCAAATATCGAAGGAGTATTTAGAGCCCCTACAGGTATTTTAAATGCTGTTATTGAAGGTGCTGATAAGTCTATTTATGAAATGCTATTTGGTACCGAAACTGGTAAGAAAGATAAAGACGGAAAACCAATCAATGGCATCTTTGATGTAATGGTTAATAACTTTAGAGAAATTACTGATAATATCAATAATCACATCAATGATATTCTGGGGTCTCTCAAGAATAAATTAGCCAAAACTCTACCTGAGAAGATAAAATCCCTTGGTGAATGGTTTGGTATAGATTTTGATAAAACCTATACTAAAGCTAGAAGAAAGACAAAAGCATTTGGTAGATTGATGGCAAAGCATGCTAGAGACAATACCAACTATCTATATGACTTTGCAAAACAGCAGGTAAATGACACAGCATCCGATATTAAAGGAGCTATAATCGGGGATGAACCTGAAGGAGATATTCAAACTAATGCAAATGGTATTAGGTATGTAAATCCTAAGAAGGGTGATGTAACCTTTACTACTCTTAGTAAGGGCGAACTTGTAATACCTGCTAATATGAACCCATTCAATCCTGATAGGGATAGAGTAAATATTGGGAGTCAATTAGATCATGAAAAAGCTTATAAGAATCAACTTATAAGCTCTATCAGAAATTCTCAATATAATGCTGAGGGTGGATATGTAGATAGTGGAATCACTGGACCTGAACAATTAGGATTGTTTGAAGGTGCAGGCGGTGGTAGAAGACGAAGTGCTTCTAGACGTGCTAAGAAACCAAGCAAATTCCAAAAGAGATTAAACCAAATCAATAGATCTGTCGGGACTGCTGGTATTAGTGATTTCTTCGAAAGTGCATTTGGATTTAGAATCGGAGATGCAATAGAAGAAGCTAATGACCTTGTAAAGAAAAATCTCGGTAGAGGTATCGATGGAGGAATGAAAGGTGCTATTCTTGGTACTTTATTCCCTCTTGGTGGACCTTTAATTGGTGCCATGGCTGGTGCTGGTCTTAATATCATTAAAAGTAGCTCTTTCTTCCAAAGAACTGTATTTGGTGAAGATATTATAAATGAAGATGGCACCATCACTAGAAAAGAAGGTCTTATCTCTAAGAAGATGCAAGAAGCTATGCAGAAATATCTTCCTGATGGGAAGAAATATGTAACAGCTGGTGCTATTAGTGGTTTAATTCTTCCTTTTGGTCCTCTTGGTGGTGCTATGATCGGTGCTGCTGCTACTCTTATTAAAAATAATAGAGAAGTAAATGACTTCTTATTTGGTGATAAGGGTGGATTATTAAATAAAGATAGAAAACAAAAGATCAAGAAATATTTCCCTAGAGTAGCTGCTGCTACAATATCCACAATGTTCTTAGGACCTTTTGGTATACTTGGAAATGCTATGCTTGGTTCTGCAATAGGAATGATGTCTACGACAGAAAAGTTCAAAGAACTTATGCTTGGTATTCCTGATAGTAAAGGTGTAAGACGTGGTGGTTTAGCTGGTGCTATTAGACGGCATGTAACGGATCCTCTTAGAAGACAAGTTATTGATGTTAGAGATAACCTTGGTAAATGGGTTAAAGATGATTTATTAAAACCTGTATTTAACACATTTGCTCCTCTTACTAAATTGATTGGTGTAAAATTATTTGATACTGGTAAAGCTATGACTAACTGGTTCAAGTATCAATTAAAGACTCCTGGTTTATTATTTGAAAGAATATTTGATAAATTAGGTATTGGTAAGAAGATAGGGTCTAAGGTAAAATCTTTAACTAAAGCTGCTGGTGGTGCAGTTAGTGGAGTAGCTAAATTCTTAGAAAGAAATGTTGGTAATAGAGCACAAAAAGCTCTTATCAGATCTGGACATGGTATTGGTTCTACCGAAGACCAAATCAGAATAGCTGATGATTTTGGTATGCAAGATGATGGAACTAATATGTTAAGAATGATGGGAGACGTAAATGCTACTAATATAGATAGAGTAAACGTCTCTAGAGCTAAATTAAAAGATAGCCTTGAATTGATAGATAATCTAAAACATCATGGAATAGATTATCATAACAGAAAAGCTTCTAAAACCTTATTTGCTGATGCTGAAGGTGTCTTTGATCAAATAAGAAAAGACACGAATGGCGATGTAGATCTAAATGCGAGAAACTTTGCAGAAACTTTCCAGAAAAAAGGATATGGTGCTGGTCTCCAAGAAATAAATAAACTAAAAAATAGTGGTCGTATTAATAATGAACAATATAACCAATTAGTTCAAGCTATAAAAACAGCACAAAATAAAATAGACCGATCCAAATCTGCTATAGATATATTCCAAGGTAAGGGAAGTATAAATGATATTACTAAAGATGCTAGAAGAATATATTCTGATCTAACGCATGGAATGGATGCTACAAAAGTACCTATTAGTGAACAAATGTTTATACAGTGCTTTGTAGGTGCTATTCGTGGGAATGATGAAGATATCAAAAAGTTAGAAGTATTCAATCGTATTATTACCAATCGTATTGATGAATTAAACAAACGAAAAGGTGATGTATTAAGAGAACGAGAAGAATACAAAGAAGGAGCAGACAATGCTATCAAGTCTACTAATGATATATATTCATTCTTAACACAACCTGCTGTAGGAACAGATTATAAACAAACAGCATTCACTCTTAGTATTGCTTCTGGTTTTAGACAAGCAATATTTGGAGAAGGAGGATACTTCGATAAAATAAAAGGTATGGAAGAAAATGGTTCTGGAACCACTACTTCTATGCCTAATGTAACCGGAGCTATTACTCCTGAAGATATAAAGAATTCTGAAGAGCATGCTGGTGGTGGAGTCATTGGTGCACTATCAAGCTTGTTCAGTGGTGGTGCTAAAGCAGAAGCTGCTGGAGGAGCTGGTGGTTTATTAGGAGGAATATTAGGCGGAGATAAAAAATCATCTGATGATAAAGATTCAGATAGTAATGATACTGATAAAGTTACTTCTAAACCTACTGAAATGCGTACCAAAGATGAAATAGCTAGAGATGTTCATGAATTAGATGCTGGTAGTATTACAAATGCTTCTACTTCTTCTATTGGTGTTGGATCCATTACTAAAGGAAAGAATGGTAAAAATGTAACCACAGTTCCTACTGGTGATGGAGATGTAAAAGAATATGGTATTTCATCTTCAGATGGACAGATGATGGAATTACCTAATAAGCACAATAGAGAAATTAATGCTAAAAATAAACACAAACTTGCTTTACAAGAAAGATCTACAATAGCCTTAGAATCTATTGCTAATAAAATAGGTGCTGGTGTAGGTATTGGTGCCAAAGCTAAAGGTAGCAAATCCTCTGGTGGTTTATTAGATGGACTTCTTGGTGGTGCTGGTGGATTATTAGATAATCTCTTAATGCCTTTGTTTGCTATTCCTGTTTTAGGACCTGCCTTAAAAAAACTGCTTGGAAAAGGTAAAGATGCATTAAAAGAAGGAGCTTCTGGAATTTGGGATAATGTTAAAGGATGGGCAAAGGATAAAATACCAGATCCTCTTAAAAAAGGATACAACAATCTCAAATATTCTGCAGAAGGTAAAGCTGCTGGTCCTTTAGGAAAATTAGGGGCTGGTTTAGGAAAAGCCGGATCTATGCTTGAAAAAGGTTCTGGTTTAGTAGGTGCTGGGCTCCCTGCTTTAGTGGATGCATATCAATATATAGATGCGAAAGCTAATGGAGATGAACAAGCTGCTGCCGCAGCTGCAGGAGAAGCTCCTAAAGATTTAGCATTTGGTACTGGTGGTTTATTAGCTTCTAAATTCTTAGGTGCTGGTGCATTAGGAACTGGTGCTGCAGGTGCTGCTGCTAAACAGCTTTATAATCTTGCTACTGGTAAAGAAGTAAGTGGTACGGAATTTGCAATGGATACAGCTGCTGGTTATGCTGGATCTAAAGTTGCTGGTTGGGTAGGAAATAAGTTAGGTCTCAAAGGAATGGGTATATCTGACCTCGCTTCTAAATTTGGGGATAATAGTAAAAGATATGTATCTGATTTAGCAAAGACAGAAAAACAATTAGCTGCAGGAGCAGAAGATGTAGCTTCTCAAGGTGGAAAGAATACTGAAATTGTTAAAGCTTTATTAGTAAAGCTTAAGGAAGCCATTACTAAATTCACATCTAAGATTGTTGATGTAATTCCTAATGGTGGTAAAGCTGCAAAATACATTATGAATTTCGGAGCTAAGATCTTAGAAAATGCTGCTAAACCTGCTAATATGGCTAAAGCTGTTGCTAAATTAGCCAAATCTACTGCTGTTACTGCTGTATCAGCCACTGGTGTTGGTGCAGTAATTGGTATAGCTGTTACTGCTGGATTTGCTATTTATGATTTTTATAAAGGCTATCAAAATGCAGATGAAATGCTTAAACTTAAAGAAGGTACAGCAACAACTGGTATGAAAGTTGTAGCTGGTATCGTAACAGCATTGGTTGGTGCTATTCCTTTCTTAGGGGTAATATTACCTGAAGATTTTGCTCTTGAATTAGCTATTGAATATATTGGTCCTTTCTTCGGATTCGGAAAGAAAGAATTAGAAGAATTAAGAAGAGAAAAAGGCCGTAAAGATGATCAGTCTACTGTTGATAGCATCGCAGAAGGTGGATCTAATGATAGCAATAGTCAAGGATTCGTTGATAAACTTAAGAAAATGGTTAGCAATGGAGCCAATTCTATAAGTGAAATAATCAGCAAAGGTAAAGATTGGGTATCTAATAATGCTACTTGGTTAGCTAATACTGCAGCTGAAAAGTGGAATGACTTTAAGACTGGTTTATCTGAAGGATGGACTAGTGTTGTAAATAAAGGTAAAGAAACTATAAATTATGGAGCAGAAAAAATAAATGATTTTAGAAAAACTGCTGCAGAAAAACTAAATAAATACTTTGGTGGAGATAGTAGTGATGGTGATAAGAAAGACGGAAAAGGAAAACATTCTAGATATGGAAGAGGCAATTTCTATTCTCAATTAGATCCTGCTTATTCTATGCCATTTAATTCTTCAGCAGACTCTGAAGTTCAATCTATGGCCGATTCTGGATGTGGTCCTGTATCTGCTTCTAATGCATTATCATCTCTTGGTATTGATGTAGATCCTAGAGTAGCTGCACAATATGCTCTTAAGAGTGGATATAAAGAAACTGATGGCGGTACAAGACCTGAATTCTTTAATAATTTCATGGGAAGAGCTGGTGTATCTACAGAAAACTTACATGATCCCTCATCTATTAAGGCTTCTTTAAAAGCTGGAAATCCTGTAGTATTAATGGGACAAGATTCTAATGGGGAATCTAATAGAACTCCATATGCTGAAAATCCTCATTATGTAACTGCTACTGGTATAGATAGTAGAGGAAATGTAATAGTTCAGGATCCTGAATCAGATCAACCTAATAAAGTATATAAAGCTAATGATGTATTATCTAAATCTACAGTAGCTATTAGTGCTAGATCCAAGAGATATGGTTCTGGTAAATATGGTAGAAACAGATATTATGGAAAAGGAAGATCTTCTTTAACTAGTTATAGAACAACTAGATATGGAACCGGTCCTAGAATTAGATCTCGCTATGGTAGAGGAAAAACTTCTGCTGAAAAAATGTGGGCATTAGCTGCATGGGCAGAAGGAAAAACTAATATTGATAAGAAATTAATATTTGCTCAATGGTATCATGAATCTGGTGGATTCACATCTGCTTTAGCTGTAGAAGATTATAACTTTGGTGGTATGACACAGAATGAACCTTCTACATCATCAATGAAACAACCTGATGGTGGAAACTATTATAAACACTTTGATAATGAAGAACAATGGGCAGAATATTATGCTTGGTACTGTAATAGATGTGACGATCCTCCTCTTGGTGGTTCTAAAGATGTTGATGATTTTGCTCAAAGATTGAAACATAATGGATATTTTGGAGCACCTGTAGAAGAATATGCTAATGGTATGAGGAATGCTCTTAGTGCAATTCCTTCTTCTCCTCCAAATGCAAGATTAATAGAAACTTCTAGATTTGGTAAAGTAGATCCTGGTAGTGCTAAGAATGGATCATCTTCCTCTTCATCTGGAGATAAGAAAGAAGTTAAAACATTCTTTGGAGCTTTCAGCAATGTTGCATCTATATTTGAAAAGGCTATTAGTTTTGGAGATGGTGGAAGTTCTTCTAATAATAGCGGATCTAGTGGTGCCGTAAGTGGAGACAAAGCTAAGAATGCTAAACAAATCTGGGATTTCTTAATCGGTAAAGGATTGAGCAAAATTCAAGCTGCTGCTATTTGTGGTAATATTGAAGCCGAATCAGAATATAATCCCTCTTCTGTAAATTCTAGCAGTGGTGCTAAAGGTATTTGCCAGTGGTTAGATAGTCGTGCAACTACTTTAGACAATATAGCTAAAAATAGAGGAAAACAATGGAATGATTTAGGTGTTCAATTAGACATGCTATGGTTAGAAATAGGTCCTGGAGGAAACTATAATAAAATATTAGGTGGATTATCTAGTGATCTTGATACAGCTGTAGAACAGTGGGAACAAGGATTCGAAGTTAGTGGAGACACATCAAGCTATCCAAGAAGAAAAGCTTCTGCTCATCAAATACTTGATGGTGAAGGTGATATAACTGGCGGTAATAAAGGCCAGAGTGGAAATAACAACTCTAATTCTGGCAAAGGAAAACACAGTAGATTTGGTAGAGGAAAATCTTTATGGGGGAGAGGAGATACAAGTTTCCTAGATTCTAATAGTGGATATAATCCTTATAGTTTTGGAATGAATGCAGGTTTACAAGATACAACTAAGAAAGATACTAATTATAATCTCTCATCTAAGATGAATGAAAAAACAGGAAATGTTGTTAGTAATGGATTAGCCAATTCTGTAAACAATGCTAAACCTTCTTTAAATAGTGGAGATGATTATACTAAAGGATTCTTTGGTAAAATATCTGGTATGGCTGAAGCTATTTCTGCTCCTTTATCTAAAGCTACAAAAGCTATTGGTAAATCTATACTAGGTGCTACAAGTTCTTATTTTGGAGACAGTTTGAAATTCTTATTTGGTAGTGATAATCCTTTTGCTAGTATCTTAAACATTGGATCCGATTCTAATGGAGGAAGTAGCGGAGGAAGTCAGTCTGGTGGTGGAGGATCTGTATCTGTTCCTCAAAGTGGAAGTGCTGCAGAAGGTATGCAAAAAGCTTTGGGCGGTGCTCCTATAACAGGACCTTTTGGAGAAGACAGACCTGGTCATACTCATAATGGTATAGATTATGGTGTAGACGAAGGAACTCCCATACCTACCTTGGTAGATGGACCTGTTGATGATGTAGGATCTCAGCCTAATGGATATGGTAATTTCGTTTCTATCAAAGACTCTGCTGGTAATTATCACTTATTTGCTCACTTGTCTGAACAATTAGTATCTAAAGGTGATGTAGTAAAAGCTGGTACTATAGTTGCTAAATCTGGTAATACAGGTGCTGGTTCTGGACCTCATCTTCATTATACTATTTCTAGCGATCCTAATTGTGCTGGTATGACTGGTGCTATCAATCCTAATTCATATGATTTATCCAAAGTTCAAACATCTAGTTCTGGCTCTGGTAAATTTGGTAGAGGGAAGATGTATTTCTCTTCTCATTCTAAATATGGTATGGGAAATAGAATAGTACGAGTTAAATTCAATAACAACTCTGGATCTATAGAAGGTGTTGTTGGTAAAGGAGTTCCTGGTAATAGACCTAGAATAGGTAAGGCAGGAATGGGTAAATTTGGTAGAGGTGGAATTAAAGGATTCTTTAAGAATGCTTGGAATGGTATTAAATCTTATGGTAGAGATTTCTTAGATAGATTTAAGAATGGTATAAGCTTACCTCAGATTACAAATACTTCTAATGGTTCTCCTTATGAAGAAAATGATATACTCTATCTTACAAATAATGGATATACAAGAGATCAAGCAATTGATATCTTGTCCAAAGATCCTAAATATGCAAATAGAGTAGATAACAAACTTACTGCACATGGAGATACTATTGTAACTTCTCCTTCCAATTTACAACAAACTACAACAAGTCAATCTTATACTCAACCTACATCTGTTCAGGCTTCAGTTCAGTCTAATATAGATTTAGGAAATAAGATTGATAAATTAATAGCTCAACAATCTAAAACTAATGAATTGCTCTCATCTATAGTTCAATTAGCAACAGCATTTGCTAAAAATGCTTCTTCAAATCAGGCTTCATCGGCAGGATCTGATAAAGTATCTCAAGCAATTGCAGCATCTACTAGAAATGCTACAGTAGATAGTAATGGTAACTTTACTAGAGTTAATTCTACTAATATGAGTGATTATCAATCTATTATTGATAATATGCAAGCAATAGCTAATAGATAAAACAATTCAGGGATAGCATAATTGCTATCCCTGACATTTTTATAATGATTTAATCTTTTAGGAGGAAACTTTTAATGGAAACATATAAAGTTCTAGAACCTATTCTTTTAAGAGCTACACCTTCTGCTGATGGGAAAATTGTCAGTGGTTTAGATAAAGGGAAAACTATAGATATTATATCTGAAGAAAATGGTTGGTTAAAAACTATTAGCGGAAGATATATTTTAGATAGCAATAGATTGAAAAAAATAGCAAATAAAGAACAAATAGAATCTATCAAAAAAAGAATTAATAAATTGAATCTTAACCTACATGGTGGAGAAGCTAGACAAAATGTTGATGATATAGATTCATCTATTGTAGGTATGGATGTTTATGTAGATAAAAAAGACAAAGATTTAAATAATAAACCTATTGATTCTTCTGCTAAATCAGATAGTGGTAATTTTAAAGTTGTAGCATATACAGAAGATTATGTAGTAATATCTGATGGTAAAGATAATAGGTATGAATTAAACTACGAAGATGTAATAGATAAAAAGGCTAGTAAAGATAAAAAAGATGGTGCTGGTACTCTAGCTGCTACTCAAAAAGCTAAGATTCTTAATGAAATGGATTTTAAGCAAACCCTTAAAGATATAAAAGAATCAAGAAGTTTAAGTAGTTATGCTAAAGAACTATCTGATTTTGTGACAAATTTAAATAGGATGACTATTCATAATACAAGAGCTGTATTTGGTATGCCATATCAGTGGTTACCTATTGCTGATACTAGAATAGATAATACTATGAATAATCCATCTTTTGGCAGAAAATATATTCAGAAAATTGTAGCACGATCTCCTATCTTAGTAATGCAAGCAGGAGTTGCTACCTTCCTTCATGGCTATAATAGTAAACAACAAGATCAGATTAAGAAAGCATTACTTGGTGGTATTTCAAGTAATGATATAAACGAATCTGATGTAGGAAGACTATTAAACAACTCTGGTAGATATTATAACTTTAAAGCTATGCCTACAGATTATTTTAGAGCTGTAAATCAGATGTGTAGAACTGTTGCAGCCATTCTTAATCTTGATGATGAAGTAGTAAATGTAAATGGAAATGAAGATAAACTTGGTAGTTTTAACTGGGAATTAGCAGCACAACATCCTTTTGCAGGATATAATAAAGGAGCTGTTGGTTTTTATCTAAACTCAGAAACTCAAGTACAAGAAGGTTTCTCAAATGGTACTAGACAATCTCGTCTAGCATCTACAGCAAACCAAGTAGGGGACTTAGCAGAAGAAGTAAACTTCTTATTAGGTGGAGCTGCTGGTAAAATAGCTGGTGTAGATATGAATGAAAGAGCTAAATTAGACCAAGGAAGTAGCAGTGATGGTATGATGGGTCTTCTTTCATCTTTTACTCATAATATGCATACTATGATGGCTGGTGGACGTATGTATTTTCCTGAAATATGGGCTGATTCATCTTTTATGAGAAACTATGATGTTACTATTCGTTTAGACTCTCCTGATTGCGATACTTTATCTATCTATTTAAATATATTTGTTCCTTTGTGTCATATTCTTGGATTATGTATGCCAAGATCTGCTGGAGATAATACTTATGTATCTCCTTTCTTAGTACGTGCATTTTATAAATCATTCTTCCATGTTGATATGGGTATTATAACAAACTGCTCTATTCAACGTGGTGATATTCAAGCATGGACACAAGATGGTCTACCCACTCAGATTACAGTTCAATTAAGTATTAAAGACTTATATGATGTAATGGCTATGGCTACTGGTAAAGGAGATAATGATATGATTGGGAATCCTGCACAGTTAGACTATCTTGCTAATATGTGTGGGGTAAATATAGCAGAACCTAATATGCTTAGATATATTAAGTTATATTGGATTACTAGAATGGGTAAAAATGCTATTAAAGATAATATCGTATCATTCTGGAGTAAAGCTATGGGGTCTGTATATAGAACTTGGAATAACCTTGGTGGAAACCAATCTGGTAATGGATCTATTATGTAATCAATTCTATAATTATACACTATTAATATGAATAAAATATTAATAGTTTCCGGAGGTATAATTAATGAATACATGTGATTATCTATTAGGATTTATATCAGGTGCATTAGCGTTATATGTGTATTCAGAGAAAACTAGAAAGAATGTAAAGAAAGCTAATAGGGAACTAAGAGAGATTGAAGAGAAATTAGAACAATTAGAAGAGATAAATGATAAGCTTGAAAGAGAAGGATCTTATTACAAATATTGCTTAAGGAATTATAGGTAAGTGGGAAACCACTTACCTATATTTTTTTATATATAAAGGAACACTATGAATAAAGCAGATATCCTAAAAATAGGAGGTGATAAAAATCAAAACAAGAAAACAAAAAACAGAAATTTATAACCAGAAATTTTCTATGATACCCAAAGATTATCAGGAGAGAATTAACTGGATAATAGATACATACAAAATTTCTGATGCTAAATTAAAAGATATAATAGATACTAAAAATAAAATGTTGCAACAAATGTATTATATGCCTGAATTGTTTGTGGTAATATATGAAATTCCAGAAGGCTCTCCTAGGCCTAGAGCTAGATTCATTAAAAGTAAAGGAAATAATATATTAGCCAATGCCAGATCTAATCCTGGATTTATTCAGGTATATTCTATAACTGGTGCATCAGATAAAAAATTTATGCAAGAATTTAAAACTAATAGTGATTTTGATTTCTTAGAATCTCTTATTTATACTCCTTGTAGTGTTAAATATGATGCGTACTTTAAAACACCAAGTATATTTAATGCTAAAGAAAAAATGTTAGCAGAGTTAGGAATGATAAGACCTTTATCAAAACCAGACTTTGATAATGTGGAAAAGAAATATTCGGATATGTATACTGGGAATATATGGATAGATGATTCTATAGTAATCGAATCTAATTTTAATAAATACTATTCTGAACTGCCAAGAATAGAAATAACTTTAAGATATATGAATATGCTTTATAATAAGTATCAATACAAATCAGCTTCAAAGAGACTTGGATTGGATGATATAAAATTCTTTAATTAAAAATATAAAGGATGGTATATCATAAATGAGATTAATTAACGATTTAAAAATGTGTGATTCTATTACAAATGACATGGTAAATTATAACGATATCAAAATCAATCTTTTAAAAAATAACGTTTTCTCTGTAGACAATATTACAGAATATCTTGATAATTGGGATGATATCAAGAATGGTAATATTTGCTATAAAGTATTATACAATAATTCAGGAAATTCTTATCTTTACATGTATCCTAATTCTAACAAAGATATTTCAAATTACCTTGTAGAATGTATTCGTATGTGTTTAAAGCATATCTTATTAAATAATGATTTAAGCTTCTTATCTAATGAAGAAGCTAATTGTGTTACTGAAATAAATTGCTTGGATTCTTTTTTCACTTGTGCAAAAATTAGTGATAAAACATACCTTATTCAAATATAAAATCTTATGGGTAAGAGGTTATTCCTCTTACCCAATATTTTTATCTTTTAAAAAATCAATCAATTATATATTATTATAGTGAAGTCCAGATAAGGATTTCCAATATTTAATTAAATATTGTTTAACTAAAACTTTTTTTAAAAGAAGCAAAAAGAGGAGGTAGTACAAATGTCTAAAAAGAAAGGGAACAAGGTTAGTTTAAAACAGGATCAAGCAACAACTCAGGTATCGCAACCTAAGGAAATTAATAGCGATACTGAAAACGTCCAATTCATTAGTGAAGGTATTGGACTTGAAGATCTTGTAAAAATCGAAGGTATTAATAATTCTAATAATGTTGTTAAAGGAGAAGAAAACGAAATGAACAAAACTCAAGAAGTAAAAAGAAATCATGCTGAAATTGTTGTAGATGCAACACAACAAGGAGAACAAGCTAAGGTTGCTAGTGCAGTTAAAAAGGTTGAAGCAAAGAAAGAATCTAAAGCAGAAACTGCAGCACCGACAACAGAACAATTGGTTTCGATGATTAATAATCTTAAAGAAGAACTTAAACAAGCAAAAGAAGATAAAGAAGAAATTATTCCCGCTAAAGTTGAAGGAGGAAAACAAGAAATGTATAAACAACAAACAGCAGCAATGAATTCTGCAGAAGTAGCAACTGGTGGTAATACTGAAACTAACGTTGTTTTGAGTCAAGAAAAATTAAATGCTCTTATTAGGGAAGCAGTAGAAAATGCACAGAAAGCAAATGCAAATCTTCCTGCTCCCCAGGTTGCAATTAAGGAAGAAGTAAAAGAAGAACCTAAGAAGGAAGAAGTTGTAGAAAAGAAAGAAGCTAAAGAAGAATCTGAAGAAAGTGATTATAGCTTCTTCTTTGGTGCAGCAGTTGGTGCGGCTGCTGTATATGGTGGTCAGAAATTGTATGAATATCTTAATGATGATTCTGCAGCAGATGATGCTTCTGAAGCATTCTCTCTCATTTCTGACATGTTCTAGGATTTAAAAGAATATAGGGTACTGCATTTAGCAGTACCCTTATTTTTTTTACATCATACCAGGAGTAGAGTTATTAACAGGAGTTGTAGAATTAGAAGGAGTGCTACTGGGAGATGTGGGAGGAGTTGTATGAGTTCCAGAAGTAGTAGAAATAGCAGGTGCTGAAGTAGATGAAGGTGTATTAACACTCATAGTCCCAGAAGTTTTGGGAGATGTAGTAGGAGCACTAGGTGTACTACCAGGAACGCTATTATCTTCCCGAATAGAGTTCTTCATCTTATTCAAAATACTAGCAATTTCATTTTCATCAAGATCAACAATACCTAAAGTATTTACACATTCCATAAAAGAATACATTACTTTTGTATCATTAACCAATTTCTGGAAATCAATACGATTATTTAATCCAGTAGTATAAGCTTCTTTAATAATTTGATTACGATGGATAACTTCTAATGTATTATCAGTCATAATAGAGAATACATTCTTTGCTTGTTCTCTAAAAGAACGTTGTTTAGAACGAATCATACGTACTGCTTCTTGCTGTACATTATATTTCGGATCTAATTCTGTATTAGGATCTCCATTAAAATCCTGCATTAAAGGATCATTAGAATTAATAGTATTATCCATATCATCAATGGTATCTAACTTTTGTTTAGCTTTTTCATAAACTTTTCTAAGTTCTTCTTTTTGTTTCTTATTACTATCTACAAAATCAGATACTGCATCTTCTACACGGTTTGTAATAATCTTTGTAATATCATGAGGAATTGTATCTTTTGTATCAATGATAAAATCTTTAATAGTCTTATCTTCGATTTCAAAAATATTCTTTTCAGGAATTCCTACAGATACAGCAACAGCTGTAGCCTGTTCCATAATAGCATCATGATAAGCTACAATATCTTCATACCATTCATTCAAATAAACGCTTTTATTTTTAAAAGAGTTAATCAAATTAATAGTACCGTGTTCTTTAATAAAATTCTTTACAAGATTCTTAGCCAAAGCTTTTTCATGCTTATTTGCATACTGTTCTTTAAGAACTTTCTTAAGCATTCCATCATAAAGACATTTTGTCAACAAATCTGTACGAACCTGTTCAGAGAAGTTATTTAAAATATCTTTGTCTACAACAGCTTTATCTTTTTTTGTATAATATGTATCATATACATCAAAATCATGATTAAGATCTACATCTTTATCAGGATATAAATTAATTGTATCTTCTTTAAGAGCTTGCCGTTCCAATTCTTCACGGATGAAATCCGCATTACTTTTGGATGCTCTTTTAAACATCATCATTTATACGAAACCTCCGATTATTAGTAATTATTCATATATAATTTTCCCAAGAACTCATCAAAAGAATCAGCAATCTTGGTTACGGTTTCTTCAGGGCAAACCATAAAAATGCATCCTTTAGAATCGCAGCATATAATCATTTCATGAGAAGCACCCATTATAGGATATAATTTATTTCTTTCAAATACAGTTCCTTCAATAGCATCAACATCATATTCTAAAGAATTTCCTCCTTGATAGATATCATAGGTTAATTCTTTATTGTTTGTTTCTTTATTCAAAGGATCAAAATTAAAGAAAGTGTATATTGTTATTCCAAGACACTCTTCTGTATCAAAAGTATTTTTTGCTTCAGAATAAATAAATATATCATTGTAATGCTTAATTATAAATCTCATTATGTCTGATGGGATTTTATAATCATAATCTTTTAATGCATTTTCAATATTATTTTTTTCTTCCCTTGTTAATTCTTTACCAGGTTCCCATCCAAGATTATAATCATCTTTTTCAAGATTTGTTTGTACTTGTTTTTCATATACTAACATATTCACCACTCCTAGAATAAAGGCCCATCAGAAGAGGAAGGATCTGTATCAATATCATCAATCTTTTGTTTCTTATCATCCTTCTTAATTTCTGTGGTAGCTTTATTTTCAGCAGTCTTAGCTTCTACAGCTAATTTATCAGCAATCTTATGGAAACTATTAGCAATAGCTATTTGTTTACGGATTACAGTCTTTCTATCTCCATCTGTTTGGATATCAGGATTTTCTTCTAATTCATGAGCATTCATTTCAAGAAGATCACCTTGGATATCAAAGTATACAGATACACGTTGACGAGCAGCAAAGAAGTAATATACTACATCTTTGATCATGGGAATAAGAGCTAATACCAAGGGAATAGCAATAGCAGCAGCTTTAATAAAACCAAGAGCCCCTACAAAGTTTCTAGCTCTAGCTTTAATCAGAGGACGAAGTGCATTTTCAATATCACCTGTTTTACAAGATGTATTGAATTTGCAAATATTTTCATAAAGAAGATGTTCTTTTACTTTAGATACACCTGTTTTATCAAGAACAATGGTAAGTCCATCTTTCTTAGGATCTTTTACATATTCGATACAAGCAGCAATCATATAAGAAACAGAACTAATGCAAGCAAGAGTCATTGTTTCATACATAACCTGACCAAAATCTACTTTAGCAATATAAGACTGTGTAAATACATCATCAAGATTTTCAATATTAGAAATAGCATTACTAATTTCTTGAACAGGTTTGGTATCTTCATGATACTTTTCAAAAATACCCATCAATACTGCAACGCATTCACAAAGATCATGATATTTAGGTAATTTTCTAATATTGCCTCTAGTACGAGCAATATCACCTTTATCAAAAGTATCAATCTTATTTACAATCATTTGATATAAACGATTTGTAAGAGAAAGAAGAGCAGTATTTTGCTCTGCTTCATCGAGATTATAAAGACGGGTAATCGTTTTATAATCTGTAATATCCATATGCTCAGAAATAGCATCTTTAAATTGTTGAGTCATAATAGCTTCTCCTACAGCACGATTATAAGGTCCATTTACTTGAGGTTGAGGAATACTAGCTTGTTGTTGAGGTGGTTGATTATTAACTGCAGATCCAATAGCATTAGCCGGTTTAGGAATAGAATGGCTAGCAGGATTTTCAAATCCATTCTTAGGATCACTCATGATCATATTGTCTCCATTCTGATTTGTATCTGCTTTATCTGAAGTTAATTGAGAGTTTACACGGCCATCCGTATTATTATCTTCATTAATACGTTCAAAAAGAATCATTTTTTATTACCGCCCCTTCACAAGAGTATTAATCATTTTCTTATATTCCCCATTACTCTGTTCACGTTCAAGAGCCATAAAGGACATTGTTTCAAAGTTCTTAGTTCCATCATCATATAAGAACTTAATCTTTTCATTTACTGCATCAACAATACCAACACCAATAAAGTTATATCCTCGCATAACTCCAAGCATAGTAGAAGCATTATTTAAGTCTACACGATATACACTCTTAACCACTTCTACTTCTTCAGCTGAAAGTACAAGCATCGTAATAGCTGCACATGCAGAATTATCTCCACGAGCTTTACTATTGATCTTAGCACGATTAGCACGAATTTCAAGCATCTTCCAAATCTTGGAGTCAGATCCTTTATTTGTTTTTGCTACGGCATCAATCTTAGCACGATCTACAGCAAATAAGAAGTCTTTAAAGAATTTAATTTCTCCAGTAGTAGCTCTGATGAAATTAAATAAACCACGACGGTCATTATTCTTAAGAACCATACGATTCATCATTTCATTAGAAGATACATAATGGATGATACATTTTACACCAATTACAGCTGTATTTACAATTTCATTATCTGTTCCATTAGCCTGTGTGATAAAGTTGATGATCATCAAGCTAGGAGTTGCTTCATTAGCTTTCTTAATATCTGTAGAGATAATCTGTTTAGAAAGAATTTCGGAAGCATCTTTTACTCTAGAAACAGAATCTTTGTAAACAGCACTACCATTCTTTAAGATATCACTAAGAGTCTTAAGCTTTTGCAGTTTTTCTAATTCTTGAGTACTCTTATCTTTGATAATAGTTTCGGTAGTCTTTGTTGTAATAGTTGTAACCCCGCTATTACCAGACTTCTTAGTTTCAGTACGATCAGAATCTGTAATTCTCGTTTCTTCACTAATACTCTTTCTAAATGCTTTATAATCACCAAAGTCTTTAGTAATACTATAATCATTTAAAGAATAGGAGTTAAGTCCTTCACTAAGCTGGGTATAATAGTCATCATTATGTGCAAGATCTTTAAGAACTGCTTGAGTTGCTTCATTGATTTTAGCATTACCATATGCAGAGATTTTAACTTCTTCATCAAGTTTATTTGCAAAATCAATTACATCATCTACATTCATATCACTAAGATCAAGTGTAGTAGAGATATTATTGTGGAATCTCTTCAAATAAGCTTGAGCACTCTTAGCGTCGGTAATTTGACTTGCTGCAAATAACATTTGCAACATGGAAACATATTTACGTTCTGCAGCCTTTGTAATCATTTGTGCTTCTTCAATACCAACTGCTTCACTAACTAATACAGGAAAAACAGCCGTAAGCCCTTTGGCTTCTTTAGCAATATTGCTAGTCATTTTAAATTCGCCAGGAATTTTGCTTTTTGCAAGTGTACCTGTAATTCCACTAGCAATAGCTTCAGCATCCAATCCAAGGATATCTAAAATCCCAGACAACGGACCAGAACTGGCTTCATCTAAAAGAGTCTTATATTCATGCATGAAATATTTCCTCCTACAATAAAAAAATTAATTATATCGATATAATTATCTTTTCAAGATAATTATGATAATGTCAAAGGATTAGCCTAATACAATAAGATTATAAAATTATACATTTTGACATAGGTATAATGATTGTAACTTTTTGCATTTTGGTGGTGAAAATTTAATGCCATTTTATGACAATTCTAATACTTCGTGGGATAGATTAAACCGAAGATCTTCTGTAGTTACTAGTGATGGAGTAGAAGTATCAATAACGAACACCACTGAAGAAAGTGATAATACGAACGGTATATCTCCTACGGAAACAGATGAAGAGTATGTAAAACTCACTTCAGATATAAATACTCATGAATCTGAGATGAGAAGATTAATGAGGGCTAATGGGATATATGAACCAGAAGATATGAAATACTGGACTACTTTTTATAGATATCCTAGAATAGATCCTTTTAACCATGTACAGGGTGCTAGAGAATATGCTTTCTTTACCAAACCTGATTTACCTATATTAAGATATCAAACTGAAACAGGATTTGACTATAACAAATCTGGTTGGTTATCAGATGCAGCCAGTCAATTCCCATATTTCAATTGGTTATATTCTCATGGATACCTATATACAGTTCTAGAAAATTTATGTTATGGTACTAGTGATGGTAGTTCTGAAAAGAACTGCCCATTTGTTCGTATCCTTAGTAATAGAAAAACATCGAATATTGATATTCCAGACTTGGCTGTAGATGAATTAGAAACAGCCCAAAATATGTTTGGGTCTAGAATTCTGTATCCAAAATCATCTATCAGTTCTGATGAAAATGTTGACTTTACTATTGAATTTGAAGATACTCGATATCTTGAAATTTATAATTATTTTAAAACATGGGATTATGCTAGACAATTGAAATGGTTAGGGTTGTTGCCCCCTAAGAAAGAATATATTTTAAATAAGATACTTTATGATCATATTAGTATATTTAGATTCTTAGTAGATGATGATGGAGAAACTATTCTTCATTTCTCTAAATTCACTGGAGTATTTCCAAAAACCATTTCTAGATCTTCATTTAGTGAAATCCCTCAATCAGGGCCTTTAAAAGTTACTATTGGGTTTAAACTTAGTGGTTTCTTTGAAGATATGGAACCAAATATACTTTCTGATTTTAATACATTAGTAGCTAATTGGAAAGATGGAACTATGACTAATCCTACCTATAATGAAATTCCTTTATGGGATGATTCAATAGGAGCTATGTCTGGAGAAAGTGGAGACTATCCATATATCTATTATCCTAAAGAACCAGATTGGAGAGGTTATAAACTCCCAATGCTTAAATGGAGTACTAATACTGGAAATGACCCTGCTGTATCTTGGGCAAATCAAGATACTAATACCAAATCTACTGTGGAAACAACAACAGATGAAATTCAAAATGTTGCTAATACAATTGGTAGTTATGCTGGTATTACATTTAATAAAGACATGACTCCTGAAGAGTTGGAAAAGGCTACTGAAGCCAAAAGAATGAATAAATTCTAATATTGGAGGATAGTATTAATGGCGTACAATAGTACAAATATTTTAAATACAGATATTTACAAAGTATCTGAATTTATAGATAAATTAAAAGCCAAATATATAGATATACCTGAAGATACATTGGTTCTTGGTGTATATGGGTACTTATCCTCTATATTTGGAAACCTTTTAGAAAATACTGCAATCACTGCATCAGAATATTCAAATGAAGCAATTCCTACTAAAGCTAAATATGAAAGAAATGTAATTTCTCATGCTTTAGCATTAGGCATCAATAGTATTACAGCTAAACCTGCATATATTGATGTGACTTTGAATATTCCTGAAACACAGATGGTTCACAATATGAAAAATAATAAATTTGTTATTGACAAAGAATATATTTTTTATATTGGAGAAACTACAAAATATCCTTATCATTTAGATTATGATATTATAGTTACTAGACATTATTTACCTAATGGGGAAGTAGTTTATACAGCTAGATATGATTTAGATAATACAAATAAATTATCATCTACAACAAATCCTTATCTTCCTTATCTTGGAGTATTAAATATTTCTGGAGATAGAATGATCTCTATTAAAACTTTAATACGTCAAGTAACTCATACTCAGATCTATAAAAAGGTAATTATCAATAATCCTCTTGAAACAAAGATCTTTAGTTTTACATTTGAAGATCAATTAGCATATTTTTATGTAACCGTATCTGAAGAACAAGAAGATGGTACTTATAAAGATGCTGTATATTATGAACCTATTTATGATGGATTATATGATTATACTTTAGATACCAATAAGAATTTTATCAATTATTCATATCTTGATGAAAAGACAATTCGATTACGTTTTGATAGAGATTCACAACCTAGAAGAAACTCTGAAATAGTTGTTCATGTATATACAACTCTTGGAGAAAAATGTAATTTTAAATTAAATCAGTATCAAGAAATGATGCCTTATAAATCTGATAAGTATCCTTATACCGGCATGTATATTATCTTGATGAGTATGTCTGATTCTCATTATGGGGATAATAAATTAAATATCAGTGAATTAAAAAGAGCTATACCTGCTGAAGCATTATCTAGAGGATCTATCTCTACATATAAAGACTTAGATAACTTCTTTAATTCATTACAGAGAAATGATTGCAGATTATATCTTCTTAGAAAAGTCCATAATCAAATAGAACGATTGTATTATGTATATCTTATGATGAAAGATGGGAATAATATTATTCCTACTAATACAATAAATTCCTATATATCTCCTGATGTATTTGCTAATAATAATAAAGGAAATATTATAATAAAACCTGGAACCAAGTTCTATGCTGATATAAATGATGATACAGCCAATTCTATTGTAGTATCTGGTACTGATCAAGAAAAGGCATTAGATAAGAGTGGATTTTTATATACAAATCCTTATCTTATTTGTATTAATAAGAATCCTTTCTATGCTTCATATTATCTAACTCTTGTAAATTACTATAGAGAATTATACTTTGAATATGTAAATAATTCATCCATTATTCAATTCGTAGCAGGAAATGTTCATGTATATAGAAATCTCTTTGATGGATATGATACATTTAATATAGATATGACCTGCTTCCAATCTATAGGTACTGATTTCCAATTAGTAAAATATGAAGATGATGGTACTACTATAGCAGAATTAAACTTTAGAGTCTATGCTATATTATATAGAAAAAATGATAATGGGCAAGAATATCCATTTAGATACATGGTTTCAAATCTTGTATTCTATAATCAAAGCGGATATCAATATGATTTGAAGTTTAAGTTTAATATCAATGATTTAATCTCCACTAAGGATAGCTATATCTACTCTCCTAGTGGGTTAAATAATATTAAGAGTGGAAGTGCTATAGGAACTTACCTGCCTTCTAATCTTAAGGTAAAATTCTTTTTTGTAGCTAAAGAAGATTTAGATTATGGAAGACATTTTGAAATAAATAAAGTGAAAGGAAATTTAGATGATTTAGTTCCTAATCTTGATGGATGGAGTCTATTAAATGTATATTCTACAGGAGATGATGGAATAGATATATTCTATGATTACAGTGATTTTAATAATTCTTATATCGAACTTACTAAAGATGAAGAATTTGGCAATCAAGGATATAAACTTCACAAAATCCCTGTAGTAAGAGATTTATATTTAAATTCTAATGAACGAGTAAATAAGATAGTAGAAATGATTGATGAAAGAAGATTATATATCCAACAAGCGGTATTCTTATTAGAAGATTCTTTTGGAATAGATTATAAATTCTTCAATACTTATGGAAAATCTAAGATGTACAATATTGATAGAAAAGAAAATATTGATAGAATAAATCTGTCATTGAGATTTGAAGTCAAATTCCAATCTAAAGATGAATCTACTTCTACTCTAGATGATATTACCAATTCTATTAAAGATTATATTGAAGATATAAATAATCTTACTGATCTTCATATTCCTAATCTGATTACTTATATTACCAATATCTACAGAGATCAATTAGTATACATTAAGTTTATTGGATTAAATGATTATGAATCTTTATATCAATCTATCTATAAGAATCCTGATATGGAAGATAACTATTTCAAAGAAACTCAAACCATTCCTGAATTTATAAATATAAATACATTACAAGATGGAACTCCTGATATTACTTATAAAATCATCGAGTAGATAATTATGAATATAAAATTTGATTTACAATTATTTGCAAATGAAATAGTAAATGAGAGTCAAACACGTTTAACCAACCCAGACCAAATAGTTCCTTATCAAGATTATAATGTATGGGTTAAAACATTATTCAATTCACAACTAGAAGATTTCTCTAATTTTGGTAGAGATAAATTAAAGGATTATTTAAAAGCTAATTTGGTTTATTATACATATACTACAGAAGAAGAATCATTAGATCCTGTAAAGAAAAAAGAATTTTTTAAGACCATGCATTTTGTTAGTACTATGAAACAAGCGTTCTATAATATGCTATATGCTAAAGATCTAAGTCCATTTATTAGATATATAGATCCTACTTTTTGTGATAGTATGACTAGGTGTTTTGTTAATTGTGCTAAATTAGACACAGTAGACCTTTCCCCTTGGGCAGGTAAACTAAATAAAGTTAAATCTTGTAGAGATATGTTTAGGAATGAATCTTATCCTGGTAAAGATAAAGGATTAAAAAAATTAGATTTATCAATGCTTTCATTTCCAAATGTAGAACTTGCGAATGATATGTTTGGGCAATTAGAAGGATTGACTGAATTAAAAGTACCTAAGATGGGGCAGAATCATAGATTTAATGATGCGAGATTAATGTTTAGCGATCTTAGGAGTATTAAAACTATAGATGTAACAGGAATAGACTTTTCTAGAGTTGGTAATTTTGAAAGAATGTTTTATAATTGCGAAAATCTAGAAGAGATTAAAGGTGTTATCGATATAAGTGCTATTGGTAATACCACATCTGGTTGGACAGATAATGATAATATATGGGTAGATGATATGGCACCTCCTAATATATCTGAAATGTTCTTCAATTGCCCTAAATTAAAAAAAGTAACAATAATGGATTTTTCAGATTTGGACGACTCTAAATTTAGAAGTCTTACTAAGTTAAATAGTACTTGCGAATTAGAAATTAGAAGAAGTTATACATCTTTAATTAATGCAAAGATTGAGGTTAAGTCTTCATGATATAACAATCATATAATATATTTTTAAGAAGGAGGATTATTTTTAATGGCAGCTCCTAGTATTACTATTGTAGACGATTCTGATCGTTCTGTAACGAATTGGGATGCGGGTGTAGTTCAAGCTTCTAATGAATCTCCTGTATTCAGTATTTATGTATGGAATAATCGTAATGGATCGGCTGCTATTTCCGATCTCAAAGATGCAACTATCACTGCTTTAGACATTGATGGTTCTGCTAATAGTGAAGTTATAGTAGGTAAATGGGTTCGTGTAAACGTACCTAAGATTGATGGAAATGTTAATGTTTGGACACCTGTTGGTGGTTCTGATGCAAAACATTTACAGGCTGAAGGACTCGTAGGGTCTGGTGATTATACAATCAAAGGCACTGTAAATGATGGTAATAAAAATACTACATCATCTAAGCAAAACTATTGCAAAGTAAATATTAAGGTTGTAGTACCTGTAAACGCAACTCCTGGTACTAAATCCTACAAAATCCGTATTAACGGATATTATGTTTAATTATAATTGGAGGAAATATTATGCCTGCTAATTTAGGTCCTGTAATTACTTTATATAATGAAGCAAATACAAGTACTGTTGACACATGGAGTGTTGGTACTGTAAAAGCACAAGAACCCTCGGCTGCATTAGTAGTAAATATCTGGAACAACCGTGGAAATAATACAGAAGACCATTCCGACCTTCGTGAATGTACTCTTACTGTTCTTGATGCTAATGGTAACACAGCAACTGAAGACGTTGCTCGTGATAAATGGGTAGAATGCAAAATGAAAGCTGAATCTGATTGGATGAAAATCGGTGGATCTGGTTCTGCATTCGCATCTAAGAAAGTTACTGCAAATACAGCTACGGCTGGTGAAGGTATTCTTAAAGGTACTATGAATGATGGACAGTTAGATACAAGTGGAGCTAATGTTGCTACTGTATCTTTCCGCATCAATGCACCTATTAACAGTACACCTGGTAATAAATCGTTTAAGATTCGCTTAACTGGATATTATACGTAATATAATCTAACCCCATCCCATTAAATTGGGATGGGGATTTATAAAAAAAATAAGGGAAGGTATCACAGATAACTTCCCTTACGGTTCCCTACCAACCATTACTGGTTGATAGAGAAACCTCGGCAACCGATCACTTGCCGAGGATTTTCTTCCGAATAGATCGGACCGTCAGGATTAACGAGGTCCTTTCTATCAGGGTTGGCTTGCCTAACCAACAAGGATACAATAAATATCGTATCCTCTTCCTGACTCGGGAGGTCAGTAGTGGGGCCGAAGCCGGTAACACTAACGGGGACCCCGTTAATGTCGCCAACTTCATTACTTACGAAGCCCACTCTGGCGATCGTACCAGACGGTTCGTAAGTAACAACCAGTTCCCCATCCCGATATATATTTACAGGATGGGGAGTAATGTTAATAATCTTCATACTATTCACCTCCTTTAAAGTCAGTATGAAGGACAAGGGAGACTTATTTCAAGTCTCTCTTGTCACCAAACAAGTCCCTATACATATCTCTTAAAGGACCATCGTCAGATGATATAACATCATCTGACTTAGTTGACTTAGATTTGGAAAAGGTCTTAGGATCTATCGACCCAAAATCCTTTTCCATTTCTTTTACCCAGTCGTTAATCTGAGCACAAGTTTCCTTACGAATTTCTTCGCAAGTTTTTTTCACAGATTTGGTTATTTCTTCATAATCTAAGTCTGCTTCTTTCCTTTTTTCAGAAAGGACTTCATTTCCTTTCTTTCGGAACTTGCTCGCATTGAGCGAGCAAACTATATCCATAATCAGCTTACCCTCTTTATCAGAGTTAAAGCTGACCTGAAAACTTTCAATCATGTAATTGAAAGTTTTCCGAATTTCCTTCATCTGCTCAAAGATGAAGGAAAACTTATCCTCTCCACGAGGAAGGAATTTATCTCCCCCATAAAGAGTAATATCCTTTTGAATATTCAAAAGGATCTTGTCAATATCGAAGCTTCCCACGATATCAACAATAATTTCATCTTTCTCATTTTTATTTAATGAGCAAGACAAAGATTCCAGGCCTTTATCCTGGAAAGAGCATTCACAGCTCTCAATATTACCTACAACAGCACTCAATACTCTAGCATTTTCTAACAGTTTTTCCATAATGATAATCTCCTCTCTGCCAGTCCTCATACTGACATGAAACAAAGTTTGGAAACACAGTAAGTGCTCCCTAAAAAACGAAATAAAATATATTCCGCTTTCACTATTATAATATATTATTATGAAAGCGGAATTTTACACACCAAAATAAAGCGAAGTAACTATTAATATTCACAGATAGTTACTTCGCTTTCAATATCGCTATAAAACATAACTTTACACCTCCTCTTTTTATATTCTAAAAGAAGTGTAAAGCTATTTTTGAGATTTTGATATAAGTTTCAAAATCTCTTCATTATTGCTATTTATTCTTTGGGCAATAGCAATAACATCGTCCAGAATATCCTCCCTGCTTTTTCTACTTTTGATAGCATCAGCAGGGATATCTCCCCCAACACGATATCTGGGATCTTCATCAAGTTCACATATTTCCAGAGGGGGCCATGTTCTAGTTATAGTGCCATCATCATTGATGAACACCATCTTTTTTCTAGCCATTATGACCCACCTCCTTAATAAAGGCGGAGATCCTGGATCTCATCTCATCGATAGAAATGAAATCTTCAGGATTTCTGACATCGATGATAACGATGTCATCACTGTTGTCTTTCTTGCTGAAAGATAACAGATCGGAGAAAGCAAGCGAATCTATAAAACTCACTTGGAACTTCTCCTCTTTAGGTCGCTTAACATCAGCGATGCTAACAAACCCTTCGAACCGATATGTATATCGGTTCTTTCTGTTAGCCCAGATCTGAGTACGCAACTCTTTCTGGGCTATTTCTTCGGAATGCCCGTTAAAACTTAATTTGCTGTACATTCCAAACTTACTATCTATTACGATATGATAGCTCATCATATCGTATTTAGCCAGCTCTGACAACCGTTCGTCAAAACCAAGTTGTCTGATTGCTACCAAACTAACGGTATATCTTACTTGCTCTTTCATACTAATTCCTCCTTTTTGGCACTCCCCAGTGCCAAATAAAACAAAACTAAATAATAAATATGGAATATGCTTTTTAAGCATATTCCATACAGTGGTCGATCAAATCAAATCGACCTTCAAGGATATCCTCCTCGGAATATCCCTGCCAGAACAAATCATGGCAGGTTACTGCTAGATTTATTCTGTCCGAAACCTCTTCGGTGGTTTCGGTGAGGAAATAACCATCTTCGGTAGAGTTATACAACTCTACCCAATTGATAGGAATTTCCACTTCCTGATCTTCTAATCCTAAGATTATTAGATCAGGTTTGAATCCCTTAATAGTATAACCACTACTAAGGAATTTGTGTGTTTCCCAAAATTTGAGAAACGCACGTTCCCAAGGGTAAGTAGAACCCTTAGGAACACAGGAAATAGCCTTTTGGGCTATTTCGTACAGGCGATAAGCCTTGAAACTCAAGGCTTTGCCTGTTTTAGGGCAGGAAATAACTGCCTGTCCTTGAATTACATCAAACGTAAATGTCATCATAAGATCTCCTCCTTCTGGGATATTTAAATATCCCAAAAACAAATTTTTATTTATATTCACTATAATAATATACAATTAGAAAACTCTAGTTTTACAAAAAATAAAAGAGGATGGGGATCACCCCATCCTCTTATTCTTAAATTAAACTTACCTCTTTAATAGACTTTATAAATTCTTTATAAGATACTTTCTTTTCATAAATAGTAGAAGTAGCTGCTTTATATGTAGCCTCATTTACTTCTCCTTTATTAACAGTTATCTCCTTATTCCATACTTTCTTTACAATTGATAAATCACAATCTTTTATCTTATCATCAATACTACTACTTTCAGAGATGATATAAGTTATATTGTATTTCTCTTTATCTAATCCATCTATATAGTTTAGAATTATACTAAATTCTAATTTATCATTATTATCATATGCATTGGCAACATTTTTTATACATCTAGATCTACCATCACTAGCAGATCCAGTTTCTAATAAATCCCTTATAGTTCTAGAATGATAGATCTGTTTATAATCTGTTAATATACAGCTAACATAATTTTTATTTATTTTCACATCTATCGATAACGTTTTATACCCAAAATTATCTTTACTTTCTAAGATATTTTTTCCATTAAGAGATAATTTAGAAATCATGCTTATTAATTTTTTCTTTGTTATTCTTTCTTTAGGATAAATTTTCTTTGTTGTTCCTTCTCTAGGATAAAGTCGTGTTCCATATACTTCATGACCTAAAGGATGTCCATTTGTTATATCAAATGAGAAGTTATTTCCATCTCCTCCATCTATATAGATATTATATAAAATCCCTTCAGAATCTTCTCCTTTTTCTCTTAAGATAGGAATCTGAATTAAGCAAGCAGAGTCATATCCTTCTTTTTCCATTCGGAATAAAAATTCTCCTATATTATTAAGAGAATCTGAACTATGCCAAATAGATCTAGTAGAACTACAATTATCACATAAATATTTTCTCAGCAATTCTAAATTACCAGAAAGTAATATTTCTTTAAAATCAACACTAGGATAACTAAAATAATCTATGAACTCTTTAGAGCTCATAAAAATATCAATCTTAATATTGAATTGATTATCCTTATAAAACGTAAATAAAAACTTTATCTCCTTCATTGTAACACAGCCTCCCCATAAAATCAAGCATTCAAAATATCAAGTAATTCATCAATGAATTGCTTGTAACTAATTTTTTTATTGTTCATTAAACATTTGCTATATCCATGAACTCCCTCAGATTTGTTTTCTTTAAACACACTCATTGTGTATTCATAATTTTCAAAAGTGTTGTTCATATTTACATTGGATACAACAAACTGGATTATAACATGTGTGCCATTTATTCCATAATAATCAAGGTTAATTTTAAATTTAAGATTAATATCATCCTCTCCACAATCTCTTTGAATAGTTTTAATAAAATCAACTAACCCTTCATCTTTATAATTTAATATATTTACAATGCTTTTATGTTTTAGTATATCAGTAAGTGTTATTATTGCTTCGTATGAATCACAATCATATCCTATTTCTGAAGGGATACTATGTATATAAATATCATAATCTAATCTAATAATCCCATTGTTTATATCTAGTATATCACCCATTTCTTTATTAAGATTAAATTCACATAACGTCTTATTCATATAAGCAGAATCTACTACAGGATCGATTTTCTTAACTAATTCAAATCCTCTTCTATATGGTGATGACATATTAAAATATGAAAGTTTATTTCCTTTATCATTTTTATCTTTAGTAACTATTATCAAATTACAAGACTCTGTAGTTGAATATTTCTTTTTGATAAGATAATGTATACAAACAGTGTAGAAGTACTCTTTATCATCAAGACCATCACTATCCATTAAAGAATAGAGCAACTTACTGAGATCAGTACCAATTTCTATTTTAACATTATCTATTTTATATAGATACTTCCTTATTTGCTCAGGTCTACTAGAAAATAGTTTTAAGTAATCTTTTTTATTTTCCTTCAATAGATTATAAAATACATTAGAAGGAATTCTATAAGTAGTGCAATAGTATTCTAAGTTTCCCTTATTATAGAAACTAAAAAACACATAATCTTCCATTCGATTTTCACATCCTTTCTTACTTTAATATCGAATCTCTCTTTAATCTTCTTAGAAGACTATTATAAACTACTAATCTATCAAAATCTTTAAAAGACCCTATAGTAATATCTTCTGAACGGTACTCCTTAGCATAAATATCGTTGTAACGTTTTACAATAGAATATTCTAACTCAATATCTTTATCTGTAGCTAATGAATTCATGTTAGGAAGAACTATATCAAGGTCTCTTCTAATAAAAGTACAAATACTATTTTTATACTCATAAGAAAAAATGACACGTATATATTGTATATATTTAGAATACTTCTCATATAAATAAAAATTTTCTCTAAATCTTTTTAATTCCTTATCATTTTCTTTAAGATTTAAAATATTATCTATTATTTTAGGATTTCTTACTATTTTTTCCGGACGAACTAAGTAAATACAATAATGGTACAGTTTACCATTAAAATTAATTAAATCTTCTTTAATATTATTTTCCTCTTCTTCACAAACTATATTCCTTGTATCCATAACAATATTTACAATAACACAGCATACAGGTTTGTAACTATATAAAATTTTACTAATAAGATATTCTAAAATCCAATCTAATATAAACATTTACTATTACCATCCTCTCTTCTCTATGCGATTTGTTTTATCTTAATGACTTTTATTATATCATCATAAAATTCATCATAGGTATTAAATTGTTTTGTATAAGAACCAACTTCATGTAGCATAGTCATAGTTACTTTTTCAAATCTAATCCCAATAAACTCCATAGAAATTTTATTTATTTTATTTTCTTTATTATTAATAATCAAATCATAGTATATATGATTCTTATCTATATACTCACCTTCAAGTGGATATGGGGGTTGGATAAAATATTTAAATCCAAATCTAACAAGGATCTCATCAGAAGAGTTTAAAAGCTCTTCAAACTCTTTATATTTTTTAACATTCTCTTTAAATTTTATTAATTCTTCATTTCTATCTGAGGATACAGGATAACTTAATATATTTGAAATAATATCTTCAGATTTTATTATGTAATCAGGACATATTATATCTGTTGCTAAATTAAATGGATATACTGTATTTGCTGTAGGTCCTAATAAACTTTTAAAATTTTTATAATTTTCACTGTCTCTATCAACAGATATTTCAACAATGAACCTACATATAGGCCTATTTTTTAAGCGTAAAAATAAGTAATCTGTAGGATTCTTTTTCTTTCTATTAAATAGACGCTTTATAAAATCTAACATTCCCATCTTCCTTTCCTTTAAAAACAATTATTTTTTAACACTAAATATAGTATATTTACTTGAGTTGTATAGTTTTACTTCTGCTATACTACTAACAACTCTATCTCCTTTATCAAATCTAGCATATTTCTTAGTCTTCTCTACATCGATAAAGTAATTAGTTCTACTTAGATGATTTTTAAGAAATAATCTTTTAATGTTTATTTTCGGTGTATCTTTAGTTAAACTTTTTTCTTTAATTCTATAAATTTTGAATCTTATATATCTATCATTTTTATTATCATAAATAATTATATGACCATTGTTTATTCTATTTACTCTAACTATTAAGAAATCTTTAGGATCCATCCCTTCATAAGTCCAATCCATCTTGCCATAATACCATTTAATTAATTCATCATATATTTCTCCATCGATAGAGAAATGCCATTTAAAATTCTCTTGATAATAAAAATATTTATTCTTTTCTTCATCATAATGACTTATTTTATATTTTTCAATATCTTCTAATTCTACCATATTAAATACTTCCTTTCTAAATTAAAATCAAGGATATGGAGTAAATCCATATCCTCTTATTGTCTATTATTTACACGACTAAACTTAGGATTAATATAAGTACAATGCAAAGTACCTGTCTTATCATAGGTAAAAGGAATTTTCTCCTTTTTATTAAGATAAACTTCAAAAACAATATCCTCAATTTTTATAATATTATTATCAGGATATACTTTTTTAAGACTTTCTATAGCCTTTATATATTTCTTTAATTTATTGATGCTAATAAAATAAGGCTGCATTCTTAACTTCTTGCTATAAATTGATTTTGTAATTTGTTTAACATACAATCCAGTCTCAGTTTCCTCAGCTCTAAATATCTTAATTTTAAAATAAGTATCTTGTTTCCTATTATGGAACAGGATATATCCATTATTAGTTTTTATAAATCTTATTATACTAAAATCATTTTTATTCATCCCTTCATAAGATCTATCTGTTACATCATACCACCATTTTATAATTTCATCATAAATCTTTCCACTGATAGCATAAAAGCTACAATTTTGGGATTCAAATCCGATATATTCATCATTTTTATAATCATATGTATAATCCCACTTTTTAATTTCTGTAATATGATCTCTATCATCATCATATTTAAAACTTTCTATTTTGTTCATCCCTTCTGAATAAACACTAACTGTAAGTATACCATCTTCCTCATTATAACTTATTATTTTAACATCTTCTCTATTCGAATACACATACTTAGAGTCTATATTATATAAGCTATCCATTATCACACCAGCATCAAACCTATATTTTTTTATATCATCACCATATGATTGGGAATAATGATATATATTATAGGTCTTATTATAATAAAAATTATTGTTTTCCATTATTTTCTCCTTAAATAAAAAATGAAGTGGGGAATTTAATCCCCACTTCTTTAAAAATATTAGTCGTTTAAATATCTATATCTAACGAATCCACCTTCTGATACAGTTCTGCTGCAGAACCAAGTTCTTTTATCTGCACTATGAGCAGATGTGTTTATTTCACATGCATAAGATGTATTTACTCTCTTAGAATTGTAAGTTAGATTTTCAAAACTTACATGAACACATCTACCTTTACCAATTTCTTCTATCGTCTTTTCAATTACAGGTATTTTTATATATTCATCTGTTTTTAAATTATGGACAATGAATCTGCGATAGCAATAATCATCTACGTCAATGATTTCAAAATCAGATTTATTATACCCTTCTTTTTCACAATTAACTCCTTTGTGTTCATAAAGTCTTACAATAATCTTTTCATAAAGATCCCCACCAACAATGCACTTTCTATCTGTTTCTAGATTCGTGCAAACATAAGTATCATCTTTTCTTACATACATACCAAAGAAATTCTTAACTTTAGGTTTTCTAGAATTAGTATGATTTTCGATATTATTAAAAATTTCTTCTACTTTTTCAAAACCCTTTTTTATTTTTTCTCTATTATCCTCATAATTTGTTTTTGTTTTATTACCATATGCAACTTCTATCTTTCCAAGAAGATCATTCTTTACTTCTGTTTTATCTCTTTTATCAGTATTATATTTTTTCACATGATTATTACTAATATCAGAAGATTCTTCGGTAAAATTAGAAGTATAATTACAAGGCAGTTGTCTATAGTACTCATTAAAAAGAGTTCTTCTCAACCCACCAATATTTCTTTTATCATAATACAAAATAGAATAAGGATGTTCTGCTTCTTCATCAGGAAAACTAATTAGCTCAACATGATTTATATCCAAATTCATAGATACAAATGCCCAGCTTATAGGGACATTGTACTCTTTTTGAAGGGTTCTGTTTTTAACAATAACATCTCCTTCACAAGTTGTTCCTAAATTAATGAAATCAAATCCAATAACAATAAAGTCATCAAAGAATCCATAGACTTTATTCCGTTGCATAAATTCTTTGTAACTTTTAAGATTTACAACTTCATTAAGTTCTTCCATAGAAAGACTGTCAATAATACTTCTTGCAAAGTAACTAAGATAGTTAGGATCAATGCAAATAGCCTCCATCTTTCTTTTGTCTACAATAAATTCTTTTCCATTATCCTTTCTAAACCTAAAAAATCCTTTCTTACAAAACAATTTGTTGCTCATAACTACTAATCTCCTTCCCAAAAACAAAGTTATTTAAGTCCAAATGAACTTTTCATATTTATAATATATAATTATTTACTATTTTTTAAACTTTTATATAATATAATATATAGGAGGCTGAACCCATGTTTGAGATTATACCGATAGTACCTTTTATGATTTACGTAAATGAAAATAGGAAAAATTTTAAAAAAATAATACCCTATCTAAACATGAATGGAGGAGTTTTATTTAAACCTGGGGTAAAAGAATCTTTACTCCCTAGAAGATCTACAACCAATTCTGTTGGATATGACTTCTTTTCTCCTGTAAAGATAACTCTTAAAAAAGACAAGATGTATCAAATACCCACTTTCATATGCTGCAATCTAACTAATTTTAAAGGACCCAATAATGTAGTAACTGACCCTTATAAATTCTTAGCTATGTATCCTAGATCATCATATGGTTTTAAGTATGGAATGCGACTGAACAATACAGTAGGGATTATTGATTCAGATTATTATGCAAATAATGATAATTATGGACATATAATCTTATCAGTATCTGTTGAAAAAGAATTAGAAATAGAAATAGGTGATAAGATTGCACAAGGGGTTATTCAACAGGCATTTATATTTAACGATGAAATACACACTGATAGCACTCGCAATGGCGGTATTGGATCTACTGGAAAATAAAAAAGAAGATCACCCAGAGGAATAATTTCCTCTGGGTTTCATTTTAATATAATTTAGTTTCAAATACTTTAGAAGTTCCACATTCAAGAAGAGTTTCTTCTTGTTCTTCATAATCACCATATTGAATACAATATTTTCCAGAGAAATCAGTATTCTTAAGGGTGATAGTTACTTTAATATTTAAAGTTCCACCAATAGGTACATTTAAAATTACCTGAGCATTGAATTCTTTGGTCTTAATATCATATCCGATATAATGACCAATAGTTCTCATAGGAACATCTTTCATATTATTATCCATTATAACATCTACAGTTCCTTGTTTGTATTGGATAACGTTTTTATAATTTACTCCATCTTCTTTATTTTCTGTAATAGGAAGATATACATCCCCATCTTCTCCACTTTCTACATAGATCTTAATTTCTCTATCCCCAATAGTAATTATACCATCTTTTGTATTAAAGAATATCTTAGATCCATTACCAATAAGACCAAATTCTTCAATAGAATCCTTTTTGGATTCTATTTCTTTATCATAGCTATATCCATTTTTTTCATCATCATATTCATAAACAATACTACCATCTTCTCTTTTAGCATACCAAATAAAAAGTTGGTTAGAGATAGGGGACATATTATTTTCAATATAACTGGGCATAATCTAATTCCTCCTGTATCTAATAAAAAATTTAAGGGGGAGAGTATCCCCCTTTTTCTTATACTTTTGTCCTATTTCATTTAATTATTAAAATTATTTTTATACCAATCTTCTTTTCTATAAAACTCAACAACTATCTTTCTTTGAGGTTCTTGTACATGAGTTAATGATCTTATAAGTCGTTTAGGTTTTTCAATAGAAATAGTATCAGGAATATAGCTTAAAAACTTATTCACAGTTTTGTCTTTAAGGGCGTGTATTCTTTCTTCTGTATCATAAAATACCTCTTCAGCGAGGATATTCTTAATCGCACATATCAATTCCTTTGCGTCTTCTTTTACTCCCACTTTAATTCCTCCAAATGGCTCATATGCCCTAAATTTAAACTACATAAAGTAATGAATTAGTTTGCTAGTCGGTAAGTAATCTAATTCATTACAACTTTATTTCACTTTACTCTTCCTTTCTCTTTCTGTTTCATTGTACACATTTTTCATTGAGTGTGACCCTCCTAAACGAAATAATAGATATTAAACGTGGTTTGTGTCAATTCCCTCCCCTAGAGCTTCGTGAGGCTCTAGGGGCCTTCCTGTCTTTTTATCTCTTTTTACTTTTTAAAAGATATTCATAATATACACATCCACCTAAAACCAATGCTACAAGATGCATAATTCTATTAGGGGATTTAAAGTCTTTAGTAAATTCATCATTTAAAAATACACCTAATTTAGGCTCTAATGCATTATTTAGTATTTTTCTTATATCTTTAAAATGCTTATCTCTAACTTCTAATAATTCATCACTATATCCTTTGGACTTATCATTCAAATCAAAGATATTTAAGAATTCCTTTACAGACATATTAAACCCTGCTGCTCCAGCATGACCTCCTCCATTAAAATACTTATTGGTAATATAAGACATAGGAACATTTGCCTTTAAATATTCATCATCAGTGTAAATACTAGCTATTAAAATCCCATCAAGATTATTAAGATTTACCTTATCCTTATTGATATGGATAATCATATTTACTACATTCTTTTCTTCTCCCTTTTGAATATCAAATCTTGTTGAGTTCCCTCTTCCATAGATTACTTTAAATTTTAGATCTAAGATGCTAAACTCTTCAGTATAGTCTACAGTATTAAGAACATTCAACTTCTCCATATAAATTGTATATAATCTTTTACCATATTCCAAATACTTATCAAGTACTTTTTCTTTATCATCATCTGTAAGCAGTTCAGTAAAGATATCAGACGTATCCTGCATCATTCCAGAATCTGAATAGAGCTGTTGCAAATATAATGATTTAGTATACTCCTCAGGATACTTTTTATCTTTTTTAGTGTCATAGATACTAATTAACCCAGATACTTGAGAAGAATCTTTAAGGTTATCTCGAGAGATAGCTATTCTTGCATCATGTTCAAATTCTTCAGCTAATTTTATAAATGAAGAATAAAGCAAAGCATGTGTATACCAACATGCAGAGTTTTCTGAATAAATAAAATAAGTAAACTTTCCTTTATGCTTAGCTGCTAAAGAAATAGATCTTTGATAGAGAGATGTTTCATGATGATCAATCCAAACTACCTTATCATAAGCATTAAGCAACTTTTCAAAATCTTCATTCTTTAGAGTTATATCTAAAACAAATACTATTCTTCTACCCTTAAGATTTTCATTTCTTTTGGATATGAAGTTATCAATTATTGAAGTTCCTACATAGTTTATAGCTACTGATCTAGATACTATATTTCTATGGAGTCTAAAAGAATTTAATATCAAAGCTGCAGAAGCATCTCCATCTAAATCACTATGATGGAGTATATCAATATTTAATGTATCCCCACTTAGATCTTCTTTAGTTAATATTTCAAGATCTTCTTTATCGGCATAATGAATTATTGCTTTTGATCCTTTGTTATCATTATTTCTTATCTTTAATTCCTTTTCCCCTTCAATTGTAAACATTCTTTCATCAGTCTTATACTGGTTTTGAATATCTCGAACCATTTTCAACATACAATCAGAATTTCCAATTCCTTTTCCAAATTTACTGCTCATCTTTTCCATTGTTTTAATCTCCTTTTGAAATAAAAATAAGATACCCAGTAGGATATATTCCTACTGGGTAATTAAACATTAGTTAGAATTCATATTGTGAAATATCGACATTTTCAATCAATTTAAACTTATCATCATTTACTCTTCGAATCTCTTCGATTTCATTACTAATATCCTGAGTTGTATATCTAAGAAGCTTTCTATTTTCAGGACTCAATGTAGATTCACCAATTTCAAGATCATTAAGAGAACCTAACCCTTTTGCACGTTCAATATTCTTAGGTTCAGAATTTCTAAAAGTACTAATAATTTGATACAATCCAATCTTCTTACCATTCAACAAATATCTCTTTTCAGATTTATCTAAGTAAGGAAGCAAAGGAGTACAAGCATTCAATAATTGATCATTGAATATAATAGTGTGTTCTCTATCTCCATGGATACCATTTACCAACCCATTGATAAGAATAGAGTTATTCTTCTTTTCACATTTAAGATACTTATATTTCTTAGAGATTGTATCTTTGAACTTATTAAAGTTCTTATATGCTTCATTTCTAAGAAGAAGTAGATCTTCTAACAAGATAGGATCGATCATATAATTACTAGAGATTCTATCCATATAGAAATCATAATTGTTGTTATTGATAATCAAAGAAGAGATTTCATGCTTAGAAAATTCTTTCTTTGAAGGAAGATGAGCAATCTTATTTTCTTTACAGAACTCATCTCTTACAAATTTTGTGAAATCATCTTTATCAATAAAGTATCTCCATTTTTTAGTACCTTTATTTACATGATACAACGGAGACAATACTGCATACACTCTTCCTTCCTCGATGAGGGGTCTGCAATATACTAATAAGAATTTAAGTACTAAAGATCTGATATGGAATCCATCATAGTCAGCATCTGATAGAATAATGATCTTATCATACCTACATTTAGAAATATCAAAATTTTTACCATATCCACAATTAAGGATAGATAATATAGCTTGGACTTCTTCATTCTTTAAAAAGGCTTCTCTGGATTTAGAGAATGCATTAGACATCTTGCCTCTAATAGGGAAGATAGCTTGATATTTAGTATCTCTTGAAGTTTGGCAAGGAGAAGCAGCTGATAACCCTTCTACTATAAACAATTCAAGATGATCCTTATTTTCTGCTTTAATAAATCCTTCAGGAATACCTGTAATAGTATCTCCTTTATACTTCTTAATTACATTCGTCTTTTCTTTTTCTGCTTTGGTTCTAGCAGTTGCTACATCTTTAAAGAAGTTACAAATCTTTTGAAGATCTTCAGGATTCTTTTTAGACCAATCCTGCAATGCTTTAAGAGTTACATCTTTTACAAAAGGTTCAAGATCTCCATTTTTACATACGTTCTTAGCTTGCCCATCAAACATTACATTCATATGTGCAGAAGCTACAGCTCCAACCAATCCGGTAAGAATATCAAAATTGGTAGCCTCTATCTTTCTTTTGCTATTAGCTAAGAAGATCTTATTCATATACGTCTTAAAGAAATCTGTTACTCCTCTAAAGAATCCTTTTGAAGGAGTAGATAACTGAGTATTTACAGGAGACATATTTGCATATGTGGTTACATCTGCTCCTGCATTTATATTTGCTACATAAGTAAGAGCTGCATCTACTTTCATCTTACCATTATCAAAACCAAATATAATAGGTTTGATCAAAGGTTTATCTGTCTTTCTAATAAGATAAGTAAGAACTCCATCTTCATTGATAAGAGTATCTTTAAACTCAGTTCCATCTAATTTATGACAAAGATAGTTTATCTTAGCACCAGGTTTGAATAAAGGTACTAAATTAGATACTAATCTATATACATCTTCGTTTGTGATTGTAATTTCTTTTAAGATATCAAAATCAGGTTCAAAATCAACTACAGTTCCTTGAGCTCCAGCTCTATCAGGCAACCTCTCGGGAACATAGACAATATCCCCAGTTTTCTTATCTTTAACACCATATTTTGCTAAAGGTTTACCTTCAGAAAATTCTATTTTATATCCTACTCCAAGACGATATGCAGTAACTGTAAATCTAGATGATACAGCATTAACACATTTAGAACCAACACCATGAAGACCCGAAGGATATTCTCCTTCTTTCTTATCAAAGTTTGTGGATGTGTGTTCTCTTGTAAATACACGAACCATATCTCCAGGATCAATTCCTCGACCATTATCCATTACAATGGTCCTAAAACTTCCTTCAAAAAATTCAATCCACACTTCATCACAAGGAGATACTTTTCTATTCAATTCGTCTGTTGCATTCTGAAAAATTTCTCGAATGCAATTTATCATACCTTCATTTCCAATAGATGATAAATATTGACCAGGATTTTTTCGTACCGAATCGACGAATAATTTAATGGTCTTTATATTATCCCCACCATAGTTCCTAATTTGCTTTTCTTGCTCTTTAGTTAGTGCGTGATTTAACTTAGGAGGCTTCATTTAAAAACATATCCCCTTTCAAAAATTATACTAATACATAGTTATTTTTATTGTAGTTTCATATTTATAATATATAAACTCAAAGGGATTTAAAAAAAAATAATAGAGAAGGGAATTAACACTTCTCTATTATTCTATTACATTATTTCATTGCATCGAGATCGACACCAAGTTTTTCTTTGATAACTGCTTTAAGTTTTGCATTTTCTTCTTGCAATACTTTAATTTGATCTTTAGCTTCTTTAAGATCTACTACTAAGGAAGCTTTATTTTGTTTATTAAAGATTTCCCCTTTGGAACCAATCTTATAGCTTGCACCAATATTATAAGCATTGTTTCCATTACCAAACCCTACACCAAAGGATACCATTACGTCTTCATTAGGACGATAGAATCCACCAAGAGCTACAGCATTTGCATTCTGATAATGACCATAGCTTGCAGCAATATCAAACTTGTGTTCAGGATTGTAATCAAGGGGATGCAAACCAGCAATAGCAATTGCACTAGCAATACCACGATTTGTATCTTTGGAAAGCTTTGTGATTCTTCCATCAAAACCATTGTTGATGTTTGTGATATTTTCATTTACTGCTTTAAGCTGTGCAACGTTTACTGCATCTGTATCTTTTGTACCAGCTGCCAATCCAGTAATCTGACGAGTATGACCATCTGTACCAATAGATACATTACCATGAACTGCATTCCAAGTAGAATCATTTGTATTATGAGTATCCCCACTCAAATCCAAACCTGTGTAAGTTCCATTTTCAGAACCATTTCTGGATGCATCTGCATAAGAACCGATAGCAACACCATCTACATTTGTAACAGCATGACTACCAATAGCAATACCTTCTTCTCCATTAGCTACAGATCCATTGCCAATAGCAATGCTATCTTTCTTATAAGCTACTCCACCATTTACTGCAAATGAATTTTCTCCCATTGCACTAGACGATGTACCAACTGCAACAGCATTATCTGCAGTTGCTTTAGAAGTTGTACCGAGTACAATACCGTTAGAGCCAGCAATAGAACTACCATAACCAAAGATAATATTATTCTTTGTATTAAATTGTGTAGCATTGTTGTCACCCATCATGATACTATTATCGCTAAACTGATTGTTGCTAGAACCCCAAGCAAAGGAATCAGTACCATTGTTTAATGTTTGGAAACCACCAGCAACAGAGTTCTTACCAGTTACTGTATTTGTATTACCAAATGCAAAAGAATATCTACCAGATGCTAAGTTTCTAGCACCCATAGCAATAGCAGACTTTGCATCAGCGGTATTATTTGTACCAATAGCTACAGAGTTTTCTCCATTAGCAAGGTTCTGTTCACCACCGATTGCTAAAGAATTATCTCCATATGCTTTACTTGTACTACCAAAAGCAACCGAATTAATTCCTTTAGCATAGTTATCAATACCACCAGCAATGGAGTTCTTACCTTCAGCAATAGATTGATAACCAAAAGCTACAGAAGAAGACCCACTAGCTGTTGTAGATCTACCAGTTGCAATAGAATAATCTCCAGATGCTTTATTGTTCATACCAAGAGCACTTGCTGCATATCCTGTAGTTGTATTACCAACACCTACTACAAGATTACTTTCTCCACTTGTTCTATTGTACAAACCAGCAACAAGGGAATTATTAGAATCTTGATCAACAGTATTTTGAGCACCAGCCACAAGTGCAGATTTACCATGGCTTACATTGGTATCACCAAATACAGCACCATTCATTGCATCTACTGTATTATTGTTACCACCAACTACTGTTCTAATACCAGCATTATTATTTCCTTCACCAGAAGTGATAGAGTTATCAGAAGTTGCGGTGTTCCCAATACCATTCATGATAACGTTTTTACCGTCCACAGTTTGGTTATCACCAACTAATAAAACAGATTGGGTGTTAGGACGAATAGTATTATTATATGCTTCTCCAATAAAAACACCAAGATAATTAGTTACAACAGAAGGAGCTGCTGATGCTACTGCTGTTGTTGTAGATAATAAAACTGCTGTTAATAATGCTTTCTTTTTCATTTTGTATCATCTCACCTTTTCAATATATTTTGTGTTACTTGTACTCTCCTTTTACTTCCCTTGAAACAAAATCTACCAATCCTTACACTAAAGAATTGGTAGACTTAACAATCTTATTCACTTCATTTTCTGCGAAATCAGCAATATCTTGAATTCTAGAATCGAACTCTTCTTTGGTCATTCCAAATTTTGCCATATCAGACAAAATAGAATTATACTTGCATTTCAGATAAATAGCATGAGAGACTACACCGCTCTCAAATTCCCAATCAATAGATTTAGAAACAACAGTCAATGCATTCAAGACGTATGTATCTTCAAAAGATAAGATAACAACGTCTTTATTGCTGACTGTTTCTTCTTTCTTTGCTTCTTCATTCTTATTAACTACTTCTTTCACATATGCTTCAACAGATTGCTGCTTTTCTTGATTTTCTTTCTTAATTTCATTGAAATTGCGTTTATCCTGTTGTGCCATTTAGTACAGCTCCAATCTTTTTATTATTTTACCGCTACTGCATGTTTTCTAAAGATAGGACCAATTACTCCATCTCTAGAAATAATCTTATTTTCAATAAGTTCTTCTACAAAATATGCAATCTTTGCATACGGAAGAATAATCGAAACTAACTCAAATTCAATATTTTTGCTATACTTATTATGATCTAATCCTACAAAATCATATACAAACTCATCAATTATATTTCTTTCAATTTTAATCTTCTCTTGTTCTTCTACTCTATTTTCCTTGTAAGAAATATACATAATCTTATCATCATATACTCTAATATATGAGACTACGTTCTTAGAGAATCCACTATCATTATTAATCGGGAACTCAATAAAATTTCCATACTTCTTAATCAAGAAGCAGGGAATATCAAAAATATTCTTTACTACTTCTCTAAACTTATCATTTTTGATCAATAAGTTCGTATCGACTGCAATCTTTCCATTGCTGGTAAACCCAATGTTTACCTTCTCCACTACTTCTTTTTGTGTTGTTTTCTTGTTTCCAAACATAATCTTTTCTCCTCCAATTCTAAAAATAAAGTGTATTAGATAGAATATACTATCATATCTATTGTATATAATTATATCACTTTTTTTGAGGAGAAGAAAAAAATAATAGTAGTGGAAAAGACCACTACTATTATTAGGCAGAGTTTACTAAAATTTGAAATAGTGAAATAGGGTATTCTTAATATATAAACAATAATAGCAACCCTAAGTGCATTAGCTGCAAGATAGTTTATTTAAGAATAGAAAAGTTTTTGTTAATAACGAAATCAAAATTTTTTTAATCTTATGCACAAAGAGTCACTATCATTATCTATTTTAAATCAAATTAACCTAACTTATTTTTCTTCTGTTTCAGGAACAGCGATGTTAGGGTTGATGCTATATGTAGATTCTGCAGGCTGCTGCATTGCATCTACATTAGGATTGGGAACCTGCGGTTGTTCTACAGTCCCAATCGGATTTGCTGCAGGGTTCGGAACCTGTTGAGTCGTGGGAGCACCATTGAACGGAGCTTGAACACCGTTGGGTACACCCATTCCGTAACCATATCCATAACCATATGCAGGTTGCTGAGGCTGCTGGGGAGCTTGCACACCAAATGCAGGATTACCAGTAGCTTGATTGAAGTAACCACCAAACATACCAGGCGTGGACAAGATGTTATTAAGCATGCTAAATGCATTTGTATTAGCATCATTACGGATAATATTGTTATCTGTAATCTTGTTAAATGCACCTCTAGCAATATCCCATAACATACCAACTTTGTGGAAATATGCGATCATCATATAGATATTACGCATATCTTTTGTCGGATTAGGAA